>Ga0228711_1000113_pt1 | contig 68728 bp, 49 predicted proteins | sample MedpolnodulmetaG_2_FD_177996 | JGI IMG/M metagenome (GOLD analysis project Ga0228711, IMG submission 177996) | Root nodule microbial communities from Medicago polymorpha collected in Santa Monica, California, United States - brown nodules | ecosystem: Host-associated > Plants > Roots > Nodule...
ATTTTCTTTATGCATTTTTTTGTTTATCATATCATCATGCATATTTATTTCCCGTCATTTATTCTTTTTATCGCATAGATTTAGTATGTAATTAGGTCAAATGTAACACATAAATGAGAAAAATAGTGTTTGTGTGTGTGTTTTAGTTATCGCTTTATATATATCCAAAAATGCAAAAAATTAGGTTAGGGATTTTGTGGTGATCCAACGTCACTACAAAAATCCACGCGCTTTTTATCTTTATTGCTCCGTTAGTTTAATTTTCATCAATATTCAAAAACAACAAAAAACATTCAAATAACAAAAATCACAAATATTTTCATAATAAACCTTGATCCAAAATCAAGTGATTCCCTTTTTTTATTTCTTTCTTAATCAAATTTCAATCTATTTAATCATACTTTAAGTCTATTTTCTTTCATATAAAAAAATACAAACCAATTTCTTATTTGCCACTCGGCTTTTCATTTTAAAACTTTTTTTCAAAACTAATAAAAAACACAAAACCAATCAACATCAATTTCTACCCCGAACTACGAGGTTTTGATCCCTCACGGGTACGTAGGCAAAGGACCTAGTCCTTCCAAATCAATAAAAAAATGTAGATAAATAGGTCTCTTTTGTTCCTTTACCACTTTAATTCCTTTTTTTTCAAAACAAGCAAGTTATAGCACAATTAATTAAATAAAATCAAGAGGTTCCCATAGAATACTATGGATATTTAGGGTGTTAACAGCTTCCCTAAATATAACTAACTCTCGAACCCTTAATCTTTTAAAATGGTGTTTGAACTTTTTTCCATTCTTTTGAAAAATTAATTAAAAGTTCAGTCGTGAAATAAAATAGTGAGTCTATGCTAATAAAATAGCTTGACCTCCGAAAAATGACACGACAAATGATGAATATTGTTTCAATCAAACCTGAAGGAGAATAACTTTAACTCTTACAATCTGCCACTGCCCAACTTTAGATAGGAAATTTGATACAAGTGATTTTAGGCACTTATTTAAGTACGTTCTGGTTCACAATTAATCTCAAATTAAATTTATCTTTATTTTTCCACTACTAAATGTTGCACTAGAGTACCTTTTGTTAAGAATCTCACATCGGATTAGGAGATAACCTGACAAAGTATTTATAAGTAAGGACAATCCTCACGTCACAAACCGGTTTTGTAAGGGGTTGTGTTAGGCCAAATCACCATATTATTAATTTTCATTACTTTTGGCTATATCAATTACCGTACATGTACTTAAAATTGTTAGATTTAAGAAGAGTGCAACGGTATGAATAGTGATGCTATCAACTTTCCATTACTTATCCTTCAATAATTGTATTAAAGTAATCTGCTTTATTTTTCTTTTCTTTGAAAAAGAAGTGTTGGAGGAAGGTAACACTTGTAGAACTTTTTGTAGTGAAAAATAAAGAAAATGTTGGTTTGATTAGATTGTGTGGAACATGTAATCTAAAGAGAGCCAATGGATTGCCATGTTTGCAAATTTCCTATCCAAAAGAGTTGGAGTTCAAGGAATTCAAATTTTCTATTATATTTGCAACGTCTTGCAGGTAAACTACTATTCACTCAGCAACTATTAAAATAGAAAAAATAGTTATGTTGAGTATGATATACTTTTTATGGTTGTGGTGGAGTACTGGTACTCCTACTATTCTTGTCAAAGCACAAAGTGATAGTTTGAAGCCTGGTGATACAATGGATTTATCTTTGAATAGCTTCGATCTATATTCTAAACAAGGCAAGTATTATCTTGGTCTAACCGTTTTCCATGGTAATACGGAAGACAGATACTTAGGTATATTTAGTAGTGGTAGAAATAATGTTGTGTGGATTTATGATAGAAATAACCCCATTAAGTCAGATTTTGAAGTTTTATCACTAGACTACTCTGGTGTGCTCAAAATAGAATCTCAAAATAGGAAACCAATCATTATTTACTCTTCAACTCAACCAACCAACAATACTGTGGCAACTATGTTAGACACCGGTAACTTTGTGCTTCAACAACTTCACCCAAATGGGACAAAGAGTTTATTATGGCAGAGTTTTGATTCTCCTGTAGACACTTTGTTACCAACGATGAAGTTAGGTGTTAATCGAAAAACCGGACATAATTGGTCATTAGTTTCAACGTTTACTCGTTCCCTCGCGAGTTCGGGTGAATTTAGTCTTGAATGGGAACCAAAAGAAGGCGAATTGAACATTAAAAATTGTGGCAAACTGTATTGGAAAAGCGGAAAACTTAGAAGCAACGGATTATTCGAGAACATTCCAGAAGATGTCCAACGTGGGTATCGATATGTGATCGTCTCTAACATAGATGAAGTCTCCTTCTCTTTCGAAACAAATTTTAAGAAGTTTCCAGGATGGACACTATTCTATACCGGGCAGTTATGGAGTAACAAAGGAGACATTGCTAATGCAGAAATGTGTTATGGATATAATAGTAATGGAGGGTGCCGAAAATGGGAGGATATTCCAACTTGTAGGGAACCTGGTGAGGTGTTCCAGAAAAGGATTGGTAATCCCGATTTCGACAATGCAACATTTAAAACAGATGCAAGTTATGGTTACAGTGATTGCAAGGCAAGTTGTTGGAGAAACTGTAATTGCACCGGATTCAAAAAATATTATCATAATGGGACTGGATGTATATTCTATTCACAAAATTTCACCAAAGATCTTAATTTTGGGAGCAATGGTAACTTTCGTGTCTTGGTAAAGCCATTAAAGGCAGCGTCAACGGCTATTCATGGTAAGCTTATATGTTTAAATTGGATTTAAATGTTAAACTATTATGCCATTTCAAACTACTTTTGCAAATGTATTTTGAAAATATGATTATGTTGTTGAAATATAACTTAAAAGTCTTATGTTGGATGTTGAAAATTTCGTTTTGGTTACTCTCCCGTGCGCCAGGCGCAGGGCCTGCTTTGCTAGGAACACAACATATTTAGAATTTCATAACTGCATTAACCTTATGAGATCATAGCTGCGCTAGGCATAAAGGATAGTACAGTTAGTGTACTGGTTACAGGAGCGCGGAAGGTGGTGCGCTAGGCGCACGCCGTATTACATGTGTCCGTTCTTTAGCTATTAGAGAGTATGAAAGGCTAAGGTTTGTTTGTATTATTAAAGCTGGAAAACCATAAATCATAAAAAAAAAAAATATTCTTTTAACCGTCAATGCAGGTAAAAAAAAGAAAAAGTGGATATGGATAAGTTCAGTACTAGCAGCTGCTTTACTCATGATATGCACATTCATCACATTCCTAGTAATAAAGAAACAAAAATATGGGTTTAAAGGTACTGAAATACTTACAAAATAGCCTGTTACATACTATTTAAATCCAGTCCCTTTATTTTCTCTCTTTATATCTCTTTATTTTTTTCTGGCTATGCAGAGAAGAAAAGTAAAGAAAGAAAACTGAGATGCAAAAATTGGCAGCTTTTAAAGAATCCTATGGTCTCAAAGATCTTGAAGACGATTTTAAGGGACATGACATAAAGGTTTTAGACTATGCAACAATTTTGGAAGCAACTATGGATTTTTCCCCTGAAAACAAGTTAGGACAGGGAGGCTATGGACCTGTTTACAAGGTGACTTAAAAGTTAAACTATTGTAATTATACATTAGTGGTTAAAATTTTTTAAGCGCATGGTTTAAATTACAATATACTAAAAATAAAGTGTTTGGACGAGAGTAGTATTAAGATGAGTGTCCTCCTGAAATGTCCTCGTGCTGCACCTCTTATCTTCAAAAAAAAAAAAACTCTACACTATGAAAAAGAAGTTGATCTTATGATAAAAATTGGCCATCAATTTAACGTGTCGAAGACTTAGCGACATATTAGACAAATATTTTGCCTTTCTTCATTTCTAAATTTGTCTCTATTTCAACTCTTTCTATTAGTACAATTATGACACTATCTTAATGTTTCAAACAAACTTTGCTAATGTTGTAATATTGCGATAGCAATATGAGGGTTGAGATATTTTACACGCTGATATTGTATCCAAATTTTTTTGAACTCATTTCTTAGATAATTGATATTTCTTTTACCACTTCAGGGAATCTTGCCAACAGGACAAGAAGTTGCGGTAAAAAGACTTTCAAGATCTTCAGGACAAGGAATTTTGGAATTCAAAAATGAACTGGTACTTATATGTGAACTTCAACACACAAATCTTGTACAACTACTTGGTTGTTGCATTCATGAAGAAGAAAGGATTCTAATTTACGAATATATGCCAAACAAAAGCTTGGATTTCTATTTATTTGGTAAGAAATATGTTAAAGTCTATATTTGTATGTACTGTTTTCGATAAGATCTAAAACATATCACTAAGAAAACTATAAGAAACTAGGATTCTAAGCTAAAACAAAAGAAGGTAAAACTAACTAAGATAAAATATAGGTTTAATTGCAGTTTTAGCCACCTAATTTTCTCAAAGTTGCGATTTTGACCCCCTAAGAAAAAAAACTACAAAACAGCCCCCTAAGTTTTGCAACTGTAGCAGTTTTGTCCCCTAAGGCTGATATTGACTTGGTCTACGCTGACGTGGCACCCTAAGTGAGGTGCCACGTGTTATTTTATTTATTTTTTTTTTGCCTTGGGGGGCCAAAACTGCTATAGTTACAAAACTTAAGGGGCTGTTTTGTAGTTTTTTTTTAGGGACCAAAATCGCAACTTTGGAAAAGTTAGGGGGCTAAAACTGCAATTAAGACTAAAATATATGAACATTTTCATTCATTTAGCTTCATTTCCATAATGGGACAATCCACTCAATATATAGTAGTCTAAATAGAGCATAACCATGCCTATGGCATAATCTAGAGGACCCTAAGAAAGTACTAGAAGCATAGCAATTACAAATAACAACTAATATAAAAAAAAACTAAATAACATAGTTTAACTAATAGTTTATTGACCTAACTAAGCATCCTATCGGTTTTTGAATACAAAGGAATAAAATTTGTTTTTATTGTATGTAATGTTCAATGCAGTGTATATTCTAACATGAATTATTATGTTTCGATTGGGAAGATAGTACAAAAAGTAAGTACCTGGATTGGAAAACGCGGTTCAACATTATAGAAGGAATTTCTCAAGGATTACTCTATCTTCATAAGTACTCAAGACTCAAAATCATTCATAGAGACTTGAAAGCAAGCAACATCCTTCTTGATGAGAATATGAACCCAAAAATTTCTGATTTTGGTATGGCAAGAATGTTCACACAGCAGGAATCCATAGTGAATACCGGCAGGATTGTTGGGACGTAGTATGTTTTCTAAGCTTTACTTGCTCCAAATCTTCTATCGTTTAATATTACGTATACAAATTATTTGAGATTATTCAAAAAAAATTGTGGCGCAGTGGATACATGTCTCCAGAGTACGTCATGGAAGGAAATTTTTCTACAAAGTCTGACGTTTATAGTTTTGGAGTGTTGCTACTTGAAATTGTGTGTGGAAGAAAAAACAATAGCTTCTATGATGTTGATCACCCACTAAATTTAGTAGGATACGTATGTGAAATTAGACTCATTGAGTTTTTTCCTTTTAAAATATTAATCGTTGTTTCTAATTCTATTAAATTACTCACAGGCATGGGAGCTATGGAATGATGGTGAGTATCTACAGTTACTGGATCCATCTTTAAGTGACACATTTGTTCCTGATGAAGTGAAAAGGTGCATTCATGTTGGTCTCTTATGTGTAGAACAATATGCAAATGATCGACCTACAATGTCTGATGTTATATTAATGTTAGCAAACAAATGTGAACTCACAACCTTACCAAGAAGACCAGCATTTTATGTTAGAAGAGACATCCTTGATGGAGAAACAACTTCTAAGGTGCCAGACAATGACACCTATTCTACAACCGCAGTTTCAACTTCATGTGAAGTAGAAGAGAACATATAAGTAATCAATATATATATGGTCATACACTCATTTGAAACAAACTTTGTTCTTTGAAGTGACATAAAATGCAAGCTAGAATGTATGCTAAATAAAAAATGGGTTGAATGTATGCTGAACAAACTTATGTCCTTGTAAAAAAAATAAAATCTCAAAATGGTATTTTTTTATTGTAGTTCTCATTAATTTATTTATTTATTTATCTTCTATATAAAGTAAACTTAAGTTAATCTAGAGCAAGCATTATGATGATGTGTCACTCTAATAATTTTTAAGAAAACTCCCACCCTAATTGTTGGGTTTTATATTGTGTTGGCTGCATTTTGTTAAAACAAGAAGTTCTAGCAAGATGTTGGACCCTATGTCCTAGACATGTAAGTACGGCATCTTGTCTCAAGGTGTTATGATTTGTTTCGCTTTCTTGGAAGATTTGGTTTTTACGTGAGATCTCTGAAGATTTGATTGAAGATATGATTCATGTAACTTGTGCTCCAAGAGGCGTGTGTTTCTAGAAGCTGTTTATGTCAGATTGTGCTTTACCGTGTTTTAGATTTAAATGTACTAAACATTTTAGGAAACATGATATTTTCTTCTAGAAGATTGTAGCTGAAGACTCTATTGGATCAGTTGTATTGTTTATCCTGGTTGATGATCAAGCCCATGCATTCTCTGACTATATAAAGGAAGACTCAAACCTGCAAGAAGACTATTGAATTCGTCATTGAGAAAAGAGTCTTATTAGGGTTTCCTGTATGTCCTTGTTTTTTGTGAGCAACTTTTTGTATCACCTTGATGCACTAAGCTGGACTATTTTAGTTGAGTTTTAAGTTGTTATTTGTAAATCACTCTAGAGCTTCTAAGCGAAAAATTGTGTAGGGTTTGTTTATTTGAGTGTCTCTCCTGTTTGATTGTAATCTTTTATTGAAATCATGGGTTGTGTGATTGAGAGAAAGTGAGATGGGATCTCATATATAGGGGAAGTCTTAGATAGAAATACCACAGGTTGTGATTAGGTGATAAGGCAGTGAATCAGAGGTTGTTCACATAGGTCTTTGAACTAATACTGTTATAGTGAATTTCCTTTCTTAGCATGGATGCCTCCAGACGTAGGTGACATTGCACCGAACTGGGTTGCCAAATATTTTGTGTTCTTCCTTCCATGCACTTTACTTCATTGTTAGTTATTGTTTAGTGTTTTACATTGTCTTAACTAAGTGTCTAGGACATCGCATAAGACATTCCTGGTGTTTCGGACATCTTATAGGACACATGTCCACTGCGTGCTAGAATTTCAATTGGTATTAGAGCAGACACCCTGTTCTATTTTCGGGTGAGCTCCAGGGACGATCAATTATGGTCATATGGATAGCTCTAAGGAAGGAGGATTTATTAACAGGCCACCTGTTTTGGATGGTTCCATTTATGACTATTAGAAGGCACATATGGTGGCTTTACTTAAATCTATAGATAGCAAAACCTGGAAAGCTATCATTAAAGGTTGGGAACATCATGTGGTTATGGACAAAGATGGAAAGGCCACAACTACCTTAAAGCTAGAAGAAGACTAGTCCAAAGATGAAAATGAACTAGCTCTTGGAAATTCCAAAGCTTTGAATTCTTTGTTCAATGTTGTTGACAAGAACATGTTCATGTTGATAAACACTTGCACTATGGCCAAAAGTGTGAATGTCAAGGCCTCAGCTTCTCACTACTAAATTTAAGAATCTCATAATGAAAGACGATGAATTCATTCATGACTTTCCCATGAGCATTATTAATATTGTTAATACATCAAGTGCTTTGGGAGAAAAGATGTCTAAAGAGAAACTGGTTAGAAAAATTCTCAGATCACTACCCAAGAAGTTTGACATGAAAGTCACAACCATTGAGGAATCCCAAGACATTAATAACATGAAGATGGATGAACTTATTGGGTCACTACAGACCTTTGAATTGGCTATCAGTGATAGAACGAAAAAGAAGAACAAAAGCATTGCTTTCATATACAACACTAGTGAGGAAGATGTTTATGTGATGTGGATACTCATGAAAGTTTTTCAGATGCAATTTTGCTTCTTGGAAGACAATTTAATAAGATTTTGAAAAGGATGGATTCGAAGTCAAGATCAAATGTCAAGAACATACACTTCCACATCAGTAAGAACAGTGGGTTTCAACACAAAGGGAGAATTAATGAGAAGCCAAACCAAGGGAAAGAAATTCAATGTCATGAATGTGAAGGTTTTGGTCACATCAAATCAAAATGTCCTACATACCTCAGGAAACAGAAAAAGAGGATGTCTATCTCGACTAGTTTTCGCGCGTTCGCCTCCGATGACCACCTCCGTCGCGTCGTCGCTTGATAATTTGTCATCATCGTAAGGTTCGTTTATTTCTTCCTTATCTTTTTTTTAATCTTTTTTGATTGTTATGGTTCGTTTATTTCATGCATCATCTGGTATATGGAAGTGTATGTTCATAGTACTATGAATGATATCATTCATAGTATTTTCAACGACAGTTGTTGGAGAATCAGTCCTTCTTTCATGCATATCAGATGGATATAGATGAACCGATTACAAATGTGTTCTGGTGTAATGCAAATATGATTTTGGATTATGGGTATTTTGGTGATGTTGTTTCATTGGACACCACATATTGTACCAATGATGTCAATAGACCACTTGCTTTTTTTTCTTTCTGGTTTCAACCATTATAGAGGTTCGATCATTTTTTGTGCAGTGCTAATGTATGATGAGACAATTCCATCATTTAGATGGTTGTTTGAAACATTCTTAATAGCACGCAACAACAAAAAACCAAAGACGATCTTCATTGACCATGATCAAGCAATGTCTAGAGCACTTGAAGAAGTGATGTCTGAGACTCACCATGGTTTATGCACATGGCAGTTGTTGCAGAATGGAATTAAACATCTTGGAATCAGGATGAAGAAAGGAGCTTCTTTGCTAACAGATTTCAGTAAGTGCATGTATGATATTGGCATTGAAGTAGATTTTGAGAAAGCTTAGTTTGACTTGGTCAATGAACATAATCTTCATGATACAACTTGGATCAAGTCAGTTTATGACATTAAAAAAAATGGGCTACATGTTATATGAAGGATGCATTAACACTTGGCATGCGAAGTACACAAGTTAGTAAAAGTTTGAATGCTCAATTTAAATGTTTTCTAAAACCGAATTTTGGTATCCTACAATTCTTCAAACATTTCGAAAGAGTTGTTGGGGAGAAGAGAGAAAAAGAACTGAAATGTGATTATGAGTCCTCACATAAGCTTGCAAGGTTAGTGTATGAAACATCACCATTACTAATCCAAATGGGAAAGACACACACACACACACACACACTATATTTGAGTTGTTTCAAAATGAGTTTAAGTTACTCTTGGCTTTGTCTGTACCATTAGACATGAAACTAACTCTCTATGTGAATATGTTATACGGAGAACCATGAAGGATCTTGTAGAGTGTCATTTAATCGTGTTTCAACTTCCATTACTTGTAGTTGTAAGAAGTATGATACATTTGGCATACTTTGTTCGCATGCATTAAAAGTGTTTGAGCTGAATGATGTTAAGGTGATTCCTAATAGGTATATTTTAAGAAGGTGGACAAGAGAAGCCTGTTGTGGCATTGTGCAAGATTTTAGGGGAAAAGAGGTTGAACAAGATCCTAAGTTGTCTAGAAATTGAATGTTCAGACAAGTTGTCTCTAAGTTCATTAGAGCGGCAACTGTAGCATCGCATAGTGAAGAAAGCCTCATGTTTGTTGATAAAAGTGTAGATGAAATGTTCAAGAAAGTAACATAATGTCCAACACAAGCTATAGACAATGACAATGATCATCCATCATTTGTGAGTTGTGATGCTATGCAACCAGGGATTCAAGAAACAACCCAGCTCAAAGGGAACTAAGCGACATAAAAGTTTCCTTGAGCGTCATCCCAAGAAAAGAAGTGCTCCTCCCACTACTAAAAAAACAAAAATTAGTGAGGGATATTTAGTGAGGGAAAACGTGAAATCCCTCTCTAATTCCGTCACTAAATTTTGCGACCAAGAAATTTGTGAGGAATTTCATTTTTTCCGTCACTAATTTCCCTCGCTAATTTTGCTTTTTCTAGTAGTGTCCAAGTAAACACGCTCAATCTAGCCATGTCCCAGCTCAAAGAAGTTCACGTGTACATAAGTTGATATGTAGATTACTTATTTTAGTTTTGCATGTACTTTCACTTATTTTAATGTTAGCATAATCATTTTAGGTTAGAGAATTAACAACTAATATGGCCGATGGTGTATCTTGTTCCGCGCCTCCAACTTATGAGCCCCCGCTAGCACGTGAGGATATGTTTGTTAGTTACACAACTATGTTGATGGTAATTTCATATTTTTTCATAAGGAACTATTCTTATACTAATTATTTTTTCATCACACAATCATGATACTAATTATTTTTTGTTATTAATGTAGGCACCTTTTGATGATACAAATATTGGAGCATTACTTTGACCTTTGATCTAAATCGAAAGAAATGGAGCTGATTATTTTTTGAAAATTATGAATGTACTGTTAGTTTGGATCTACAGGGTTGTATTTGGTTAGAATACACTGTCAATTTAAACATACGCTGCCAAATGTGATTATGCAGTGAATTACCCGGTCAATATATTATGTATTGTTAGTTTCAATTTAGTGAATTGTGTGTATGCTTTGATCAATCATGTTTCAACTTACATCCAATTTTGTTATCAAATCAATTTGGCAACCTCTCTTTTCCCATGCTGGTTTTTTCGGTTCTGCTATGACGAAATTTCAAGTTTGGTGAGCCTTTGGGAGATGGGTAATGAAACAAAGAATGAATGCAAATTTATTCACGTCGTAATTTATTCACATCGTAATTGTACTAATAACAGTACAATCCGTGGAAAAAAGAACAAGGAGCAAATTACACTGGTGTCGTATATAGGCGGAACACTAAAAACACACTAAGCAACTCTCAAACCTGAAAAATCAAAACCAAAATCTTTCCACATCCAATTCTAATCTTGATGCAATTATATGCCAAAGGCTTTACAAAGCAGCCGCTGCCAAAGCTGCTATCACAGAACCAAAAACTCCAAACCCATTAAGGCATAAACATGCCTCAACACTAGTTCCAGACCCAAAAAAATGGCACAAACAACACCCAACAGGAACAATGCCGAGAATAGCAAAGATACACAAAAGTTACTTCCAACTATTAGATCATGTTATATCAGTATACCATTGTTCTACAATTGATTCAAAACAGAACCAATACCATCGTTTTCAATCAAGAGTAACCATTGTTATGAAGAAATCATGAGAAAGCATAATACTAACCAAAAAATAAATTGAAAAAAATGATTTCATTGATGGATAAAACTTAATTACATATATACATTGAGATCCGAATTACATAACAGATTACATGACAGAGACTTAATCTAATATACATGTAATCAAATTCTGACTTAGGCTCTGTTTGGTAAAAATAGCGGATAGCTGATAAGCTAATGACTAATAGTTTATAGTTGATGGCTGATGTAAGCTAATTGAAATGTTTGGTAAAATTAGTGGTTCAACTAGGTGATAAATTTAAAATGACATAAAAGATCATCTTTAATTCATAATAAAATATATATCTATTAATATTTATGTATTTAGTAATTTACTATTTTTTTAAAAGTAATTTAAATTTATTAAATTGTTTTTTATTGGCTAAATTTATTTTATATTTATTTTAATTAGGTGTTTGTACTTTATAAAACAATTATACGTAACAATATATCGTTATCATAAGATATTATTATATGAATTTGTTTAGAAGATTACTATTAAATGTTTTATTAACAATAATTAATATACTTACAACTCCTGTAAAAAAAAATAATAGATACTTATAATGAATAATATCACTTAAAAAAAAATAGTGAATGTTATATGTAATATATTATTAACAACGGAATGTGTACTAGAATGAAAAACTTTTTTTCTTTGACCGGAATGAAAACTTTTTTGTTTTTTTGGTTAGTAGTATAGTGGATAGAATTCACATTTTTCAAGGTGAATAAGTGGGGCGGGATTCGAACCCCGGCCCCTTATATAACAATGCATGTCCTTGCCAACTGAGATATGCTCACAGGGACAACTGGAATGAAAACTTAATAAAAGTTGTCGTGAGAAAAAAAACAATGAAATTTAACGGAAGGTATGTACGCAGTTAAAAAGATTTGCGCAACAGGACTATATTACACAAAGGCAATAAAACGGATAAAAGTGAGATTTGATCAAAATAATAAGGGCAGAAATGGAAAAAATATTGATAAGTTATAAGATCAAACGCTACTTGGAATAGCGTCTGAAAAATAGTTTATAAGCTCGTGAAATAAGCTATAAGCTCATGGTGAAAAATCATATTACCAAACAGAGCTTTTTTGATCAAACAAGCTTATAAGTTATCCGCTATAAACTATAAGCTAATTTTTTGGCTTTACCAAACAGAGCCTTAATGGAATACACATAACAAGATCTAAGCCTTCTTTAGAGACTTTCCTTCCCAGTAGCATAGCAGCTATCCAATCTTCTTGTTCAAAATTCTTCAAACAGATCCAACCCTCCTGCAACCCTTCTTTAGAGACTAATCTTCCCAAGTAGCCGAAGACCTGTGACAAATTGATGTTCGACGGTGCGGCGGAGGGCGGTGGTTGCAGGTCATGGGGGCGGTCGACGAAGAAAACCAGTGGTGGTGACTTTGGGGTTGAAGAAAACCGACGAAGGGGGAAAACTGTTTGTGTGCATCGCGTTTTGTTCTTTCATTTAAACTTGCATTTTCTATTTTTTTATATTATTTTTATAAGCAGTGTCACGTGTCAAAATTTGATTGGGCTAATGGCACATGTCATTACTTTCACTATGGCACTGAAGTGCTGCCCGGTTTTATTCCGGTAGAAAGGTTGAATGACCATCTCCAAATCTAAATCCAACAATCTAAGAATCTTCACCTCAAGAGCTAAAATAGTGTTAATGTGTTTATGTGCAATATTTTGCTTTTGAAACAAAAAAAAGTAATGCTTAAAAACACTGTAACACACTGAAATTGTATAACTTGACTTTATAACTTTTTTGTTTTCGATTTTGAATAATTTAATAAAATTCTTTCTTCGTCCTCTATGCATTTAAAAATACATTATAAAATATAGCCTATTTGTTTTAGCTTTTCTTTTCTGAAAATCACTTTTTTTTTACCAAAAAAATAACTTATTTAAGCTAATAGTCACTTTTTCAAATATATCATGAATCATGGTTTAAAGAGGTTTAAAAAAAATAATTGTGGCAGCAGCTCACTCCTCTTGGCCATAATCTTTTATTAGTTGAAATACAAACCTAAACATGATCTTATGATTTAATTTAAAGAACTCAATTCTAGCAAACTAAAACATGAGCTCAATTGATTCAAACTAGATCATAGTGTAAATTAGTTGATAGCTACCATAAACATTATTGGTAGAGGCTAAGGATCAAACCTTAGATTCTCCTCTTCTCCACATAAGTGTAAATCTAATAACCAAGCTACTTGACCAAAACAAATACACACAAGTCAAATACCTCATATTTAATGTTATTTTAACTATTCTTATTAGAACAATCAGACAATTACCCATCTAAATTCTAATGTCCAACCCGTAGTATAATCCTTTTAATTTTTCATACAATTTAGGTGCAGAGAATATTTCCGGCAAAAATAAACGGAAAATGGATTGTTTTACATCAAACATGGAAAAGACTATATGTCAGTCAAAGAATCGTACCAAAAACGTGAGATGACAATCAGTAATTACTTTAATCCAAAAGACAATCAAAGCATAAATTAAAATCACAGTTTCAGCTCTGGTTATGTGATCAACCGGCTTTATGATAAGATGAAAATAAAAGAAAATAGTTCAAATAACATTTCCATTACAATATCCAGCTAGAATAATAACAAAAACAGGACTAAAAGTTGAGAGATGTGAACCAAAGTTTCTCAGATTATAAAAGACATTTAACACCAAAATTGATAAAGATATTCAAAACATAAAGAGTTGAATAAAAACTACAAAACACTCAGTCCATAGATATTTAAGCAGCAACTGCTTGTTGAGCTGCAGCAGCCCTCTTCCTAGCTTCCTCAATGACTGTAAGCTTAATACCCTTACCCTTCGGAAGAGATACCCATGGCTTTGTACCCTTGCCAATTGTAAACACATTGACCAGACGAGTTGCAAACTCATGACCAGTGGCATCCTGAACGTGGATTGTCTCGAATGTTCCCTTATGTTTCTCCCTGTTCTTGATCACTCCAACACGTCCCCTATTCTTACCACCAGTAACCATAACGACGTTCCCAACATCAAATTTGATGAAATCAACAATCTTGTTTTCCTCCAGATCCAGCTTGATGGTGTCATTGGCCCTGATGACAGGGTCTGGGTAGCGGATTGTGCGACCATCATAGGTGTTAAGGTATGGGATACCTTTCTGCCCGAATTGCACTGAACGAACCTTGCAGAGCTTGAACTGCCATGTACATTATCACATACAAGGAAAACATGTAAAAACAAAATTCAGCAAACAAAAAATATGTTTACAATGCTGTAACTCCAAATTCATATAATAACATGGACATGAAAATGGCATGATTAAACGGTGTACTAACATCATCATCTGTTATTATACCGTGCATACATGAATCTTATAAATACTATACATTCATGATATGAAGCACAAACACTACTCGGTTTATGCAAGTTCCGGTGTCATATCGGACACTGACGCATAATTAAATACTATAAATATTCGGTGTCCGAGTGTACGTGTGCATGTCGTCCGTATCAGTAACCGTGCTTCATAGCATTCATGAGTCTTATAAACAATGAATCTTATAAACAGCAATAGTCATTCACACTATGATATTGAATAAAATAAAATATTATTGAACAAAGGATAGAACAGATGAGTGCAAATATTCAGTAAGCAAATGAAGGTACCTTTGCCTCGTCATCTCTGACGGAGTGAAGACGGAAGCGGCCTTTGGTGTCATAAAGCAGACGGAAACTCTCATTTGTTTTAGGGATTGACACAACATCTGTAAAAAAAAAAACAAATATTAAAAAAAATACAATCACGCCACAGCCAAATTAAATGAGTCATCAAACTTATACACCAGGATAAAGAATATATATAAAGCATTGCAAATACTGGTTTACATTGACAATCTACTGAAACAGAGTCCAACAAACAAAACTACATCCTATAAAAAAACCATGGGTTCCATTATTAGGACCTGTTTCGATTATGCTTATTTTGAGGATATGCAAAACAACTTATGCGAATAAATAAACTTTTGATGTAATATTCATAAGTTTGTAATGTAGTTTATGAAAAAGCAGTTTTGTCCAACAAACAAAACTACATCCTGTGATAAAACCATGGGATTCCATTATTAGGACCTGTTTGGATTATGCTTATTCTGAGGATATGCAAAACAACTTATGCAAATAAATAAACTTTTTATGTAATATTCACAAGTTTGTAATGTAGTTTATGAAAAAACAGTTTATAAAGATACAATTTTTGTTAATAAGAACTTATAAATTAACAGAAAAACGTATTAATTTGCATAAATTATTTTGCACAAGCTCAAAATAAGCCTAATCCAAACGGGCCCTTCAATACTCTATACAAATATACATTTTACTTGCAATACCCAGCTATAATACATAAAAAATCATCAATCTCAAAATACCTTAACAATAAAGAAATGTAGCATATAAATCATCAATTTTTGTACCAAAGCATACTTACAGCACATAATAAATTAATTAATCAATTATTCTAGACGAAGATCAGAATGATTCATACCCATGAATCCAGCTGGATAAGTCTTGTCAGTCCTGACTTTGCCGTCAACAAGGACATGTCTTTGCATGAGAATAGCGATGACTTCACGGTATGTCAAAGCATACTTCAATCTGTTTCGCAAAATCAGAATGAGTGGAAGACATTCCCTAGATTTGTGTGGTCCGGACGAGGGTTTTGGAGCCTATACATTTATCACATACAAAAATTACATCAATCTTCTAACAAAACGAGCTTTAAGAACCGAACAAAAAGTAAAATAACGTTAACACTTACAAAAGCACCACCCAATTTGTCAAGCATCCAATGCTTGGGGGCATTGAGCCTCTTCAAATGCTTCTTCAATCCTCTAGCCTGTCACATTCACATATAAATCAAACACAATAAGGACTTGTTTGGATCTACTTATTAAAAACGCTTAAATAAGTTGTTTATTGAAACATGGCTTATATTAGGAGATCTAAACATCAAATTCAACTATAATCATGTTAAAGAAAAAATCATCGAAGCTGCTTAACATAAAATTCAGTGGTAATTTCAATTATAAACAGATTGTGAATATGGAATACCATTACGAAATGAGATTGGTAGAAAGAAGAAGAAAATTGAGAAGAAGAAGAAGAAGAAAACGAACCATATTGTGAGATTAACAGAGCAGCCAAAAGTTCCAAAGCTAGAGAGAAAGAAAACACAAGTGTGGAGGCTGCCGCATAAGTAACCCTAATTCTATCGTAATCATGGATATGGGCCTTGTGAAGATTTCTTCAAACTATTTTTGGCCCATACTATTTTTTTTCGACTATCACTTTTCCCACCCCGTGTCTTACTTGCGTGCGCTATAAAATTTCTGAAAAATGCCCTTGAGGTTTTCGGATTTAAAAATTCAAAAAAAATTCACTAATTCGGATTTTATAATCCGAAAAATGTTTATGTATAATTAGCAATCAAAATCTCTCTCATTTCAGCAGTTTTGAATTACTAGATCCCCTACCTGTGCTGTCGCACGGGTCATATATATTGTATAATAAACGAAAGCATAATATGACATATAATATCCGTAGATGTCGGAGAAAGTCAAGTAGAAAATAAGCGTTGATAATAAAATATTGCGTTGAGAACCGGATGACATCATTAAAGGCATTTTAATGAGTTCTAACCATTCTCTCCTCTGATTAATGTGAATACATCATTTATGCAATGAATCAAAAAATTCAAATGTTTCTTATAAATAAGACCGGAGGGAGTAATTATACAACTATACTGTGACATTAATGTAATGCATTGATTCACAGTCACACTATAATTGAAACTAAGCCAATTTTGATTATAAGTACCATTATTCGACGACCCAAATATCATATATACACCGCATATCATATATGCATAGATAAAAACCATATATACACCGCATCTATATATCATATGTAAGTATTTACCTTCATTGGGACACGTTTATAATTTTATCATGCTAATTTTAGTTGATGAAGAAAATTCTAAAAGTGTATAACAGTCATGCTGCTTTATTCGCTTATATTAATTGATATGCTTAACTAATGTGATAACAGCATAAATATTGAAGGTATGTACACATACTGACATAAATGTTTAAGTATCATATGTGAAAAAGAAAAAAAAGTAGAAAACATAGTTCCATTAATATAAAAGCATCGAACATGGTACATCCAAAGGAACTAAACAAAACAACATATAAACGGATCAATCCATAACACGGAAACAACAAAAAAAAACAAAAAATCAGAACAAAACAATCCTTAGATGATGTGGATCAACGCTCACAAAACTCAACATTAAAACAATGATATTACTGGTTCGACTAATCCTTCTCAACTTGGACGCAATGAACTTTGACAGGTTTGTTGATCGATCTTTCACCAACTTCAGTTTCTTCCACGTTCGAACCCACGCTGCCAGCTAATCTTTTCCCAACCACTTTGCTACTTGGTGTATTTTCATCCTCCTTTGATTTGCTCTCAGTTTTAGTGGAATCATCACTCAAAGTAATGGCTTCTACAATTGACGTATACAGATTAATTAAAACCAATTAAAAACTAAAGTAAACCTCATTGAAAACGTAACATATACTTCTGGATCGATGACAACATACATCAAGTCCTGCTTCAATTGCCATAACCAACATCTCAGAATTTATGCAATCAACTTCATTGTCCTCGTTGCAAATCTTGTCAGCATAATGAATAATTTAGAAAACATCTTGAAAAAATCACTATACAAATGTACAGACTCCGAACAAAATCTTATACAACTACCTTAATTTTGTGGACAGACACAAATTGCGTGATAAGATTCGCGTCATCAGAGCTTCTCTTGACAGCATAGTTGCGCCAATTATGCTTTAAGTTCCCATCCGTGAATTCCAACTTAAACAACATTACTTTCCCAACAAAAACATCCAGATCAGTTGGATAATCGCAACTACCGGTTCCCTGCGCAATTAAACAACAATTATTGCCACTATGGAACGGCTTCTTTGTTTTCTAAATTCGTATGTGGATAATGATAAGTAACATAATTTACACCCATAAAACTACCTGATTGTGTGACTCTAGTGTAAATAACAAAAGCATTACTTACTTCAAAAATTTCTACTTTGTATAGCACCTAGCGCGTCTGATATTCATCGTTGTGTTTATATGCAGCGCCTATAATTATTTAAAGCTTACAACGACATAGTTATATTGTTATATAGAACAAAAGTGTTAATGTTACTGATTTTTAAGGCAGTATTTTCAAACATATAAAGTTTCATCTGTGTAGCACCTTATAAATCAAAAGATAGATGAGTTAGGAATACTCAAAGCTAGTAAATATGCTTGTATAAAGTGATAATATACATGAGTTTGGAAGCACAACAGCACCATGTCATACAAACAAACGTTGCAAAAAAAAAAGTCAAATTAGGATAGCAGCACCGTAAAATGATTGTAACCAAATAAGCAGCAATAACCTGCGTATTCAACATCAAGTTCCACCACATATGTCTTGTACTTGACGCGCAACTCATTCACAATCTAATCTAACTCAGATACGGGGTTCGGATCCAATGGTGCTAAAACAAAACAAAAAAATCAAAATTAGAATAATGGAAAGGAACTAAAGAGCACAAAACTGATTGATGAGAAGTATTGTTTATACCAGTCAAACAATGGTAGGACAACAATGCTTGGACATTGTAATTAGCACAAAGATGAGAATAGATGGGCTACACATGCATGGATGCTGCTCTGTGTGTTCAAGTGTATATATAATCATAGATAGAAGGATGGTCATACCTACAACCTTGCATGGGAAAATACACAGACATTTAATCGGATTCAAATCATGATTCAATAAAGAACAATCAGGGAGAGTGCAAAACACTGATATTCAATTGGATTTACCTTGTTAGCTGCAAGTGTTCTAAATGTGATCTTCATCTCATAAAGATAGGCAGTATTTTAGATCAAAAGGAGAAAAAGCAAAAACAACATCAAGAATAGAAATAAACACAAAGAATGGAATAATAATAATTATAATTTCTGAAAAAATGAACAAAAAACTCACCACATATGAGAGCGAGAAACAAACATTAGGATTTAAGTCATTGCAGGAAATCAAATGGTCTGCTACCCCCAATGAGCAGTTAGAATGCCTGCAAAGCAAACTGGAATGTTCAGAGTCACATTAAATGACCTCATAGCCTTATGTATTTTGTTTCCCATGCACTCTTTGCTCTCCCCAAAATGCATGGGGTCTAGACATGAGTTAATGTGTTGTACTCTTGTGCAAAAAGAATGTGCAGAGTCTGCATTAACTGATTCAATATCCCATATATGCTCAGTAGACTCAAGGTTAACGCATGAGGTATAGACATAAATTCATGTGCTGTATACTAAGCAAAAAGCTTGTGCAGTCACTGCATTAAGAGCTTCAATATCCCAGATTATTATCATTGGACAATGCGCAACCTTTTGTTTGCAATTTTATCTTAACATACATAGGCTCTGATTTGTACAACCAATCTACTTCAATAAACACTTAGTATAAAATGTTTTTATACATCATATAAATAACACATGGTTTGTAGTTAATTATATGTGGCAATTTGGAGTAAAAAAAATAAACACATACCAAAACTGATTATACTTTATACTACAAAAATCAAAATAACATGAAATGAGTGGTACATAATACTTGCATTGTCTAAGTTATAATCAATATTAAACAAAAAACCTGTAAATGACACAATTGATGTAAATTATATATGTTTAGAATGAGATCTTTATTGCTCAAAAAAAAAAGAATGAGATCTTTATTGCTCAAAAAAAAAAAGAATGAGATCTTTATAGCAAACAAAAAGTAAGTATATGATGTATAAAAACACTAACGGAAAATTTCGTAGGGACTAAAATGTGTGATTTATTTTTATAGGGACTAAAAACAAAACTGCAGATATTTATAGGGACCAAAAACTTACTTAACCCTAAATTGTATACTTTCTTTAATTGTTCATCAGCAAGGTCTTATGCGATACAAATTGCTATACTTTCTTTAATTGAAAAATCATGTTATATACGTGAACATTTTGGTTTGAAATTAAACTCAAATAAATTGTATACTTTCTTTAATTCTAATCTCCTATATCCCATCAGCACCTCATTTAGCAGTTATGATTGATGGTCTATTAAGGTTTTATATCACATATTTTGAATTAGAATTGTTTATTTGTAAGTTGCATTAAGTACAATAATTCAAAACAGATAGCTTAAAAGTATAAACAATAATTCAAAAATTCTTACACAGTGAACATAAAAACAATAAACATACTTCATTTGATTAATAAGTGATTACAAATCTTGGCACAATGCAAGTGAAAACAACAAAACGAAACACAAAAGACGACACTTGGTAGCTAAAACAAATAAGACGAACAACAAAATACTGACGATAATGAAAACACAAAGACAGGAATGACTTAAAACACGATGGATAATAATCTAAACAGAGCGAACTACTAAATCTGCAGTTGGACGCTTGACAATGACGTAAATAGTCTCATTCCTTCCAGCATTTGGTACACCAATCTTGACTTTCACCCCAACTACGAGCCTGCGCGCATCGACCAGACGACCCCAGTTGCCTCCAATTTTAATGTGAGTATTTGGCCTTGTCCCATACACAGCAATGCACCTCCATGTATTACCACAATCATCCAAGACCACAACAGAAGTGGTCTTCTTGCCAATGGCCAGTCTGCAGAAGCTATTGTATGGCAGCATCTTTACGATGGAAGACATGAAAACAAAAAGTTAATCAGAAACATATAGTGAATGTATGTGTAATAAGAATGGTTAATCACATAGAAAACCTACCAAAAAGACAGAAGTGACATCATATTTAGTTAACTTCCACTCAAAGTTCAACTAAAAGTTCCTTTCATTATGGCAAAACGTTAAGATCTCAGTAGTTATAGGCACGTTTTGGTAAACAAATTCCGGTGCCGATGGTTTTTCAATCTCAAAACGCATAACAGGATTGAAAATAGGAGGGGTCACAATCAAACCAACCCTGTTGATTACATTGATACCAAACTGGCTCCGGCTAGAGAACACCATCAACACCCAACCCCCCATACGGATATCATAAAAGTCGCGTATAGCATTGAAGCCGGTTGTCAAATAAAGGTTCCCATTAATCCTTTCCACTAAAATCTCTAAAATGGTTAAAGTTTGTGTCTACCAAGGTGACATAAGAACCGATTTGATCTCCAAAATCGGTAACGAACATCTTAGGCAACATCACAACCCCCTGTTAATTCAATTACCAATAAAATCATGAGCATTTCACTTTAATAACATAGAAATCATGTAAATAAATTCCAAAAACATCTAAGTTAAATTCCAAAAACATCTAATAAATAAGTTAAGTAGATCAATACCTCATTGACATGGAATTCACAGCAGACGGTCCTATATTGTAGCCTCAGCTCGTTCACCAACTTGTCCACATCAGTTGTTGGATTTCGATCCAAAGGAGCTGATACAAAATGAAAGCAATTCAGCAAGTAATAATACAGTACACATAATGCAAAGTATAAAAACAACGAAGCATAAAATAACCAACCTTTCAAGCAATGTAGTGCAAGCAAGGTCTCAAATTCGCGATAAGGCATGTTTCCTATTGTTATTCTTAACGCAGAATCAATTAGATCAAAGGAGTTAGGCAAGTTGGTAGGGTGCGTTTGCGATGCATATATATAGAGGAAGATATGAGATGTTATTGGCTTCATGCTATTTGGGAAGTGTAAACACGTAATGATGCATTAATGGAAGTGGTTAGGAACCTAAAGGTCGCATGTAGTTATTGCTAGCTGAAGGAGGGAAATTTAAATTTCAAAAAACTGAAGGAATTATTTAATGAGGTGATGATAGCTTGCAGTACACGATTTGGATTAGTGTTTGAGAGGGAAATCACAAAAGCAATTAGGGTTTAGAAATAGCTTGACCTTACCAGCTTTTAGAGTAAGTATATATTAGTAATAAGTATGATGCTTTTAAAAACTACCAAAAAACAAAGTAAAAAATGTTAAAAACCTGTCAAATAAAATCATAAAAATATATAAAAAAAATACAACAAAAAATTCTAAAAATCAAATAAAACTAATGCAAATTTTTTAGGATTTTTGTGAGAATATAAAAATTAAAAAAAAATGAAAAATTGGTTTAAACGATGAAAAAAATGAAAAATTGGTCTTGGTACTTGATTTTTTTCTGATTTTCTGGAGAAGTTTCGGAGCAATCCGATCAAGTAGCCCAAAAACCAAATTTTTTACTAAGGTCAGCTAACAATGACCCAAAATAGAAAGATGAGAGTTATGAAGATTAATATTGTCCATAAAATGGCTATTCATGTTACAAACATGTTTAGAATTTGTGCCGATAGTTAAGATTATATAATCCAAGTTGTTTTCTCCTTAAAAAAGGGTGTTTAGGGAGTGTTCGGATTATATAATCCGAAAAAATAAGGAACGCGCCCTATTTTTTAAAGTTTTTGGATTATAAAATCCGAATTGTTGAATAACTCCTTTTTTCACCCTATAACAAAGGAAAAACTCAGTTCAGATTTTAAAATCCGAAATTCATAGGGGGCATTTTTGGAAATTTTATAGGGCACGTAAGGCATAGGATGGAAAAAGTAATAGTCTTTTTTTTCGTCTTCAAATTGATACCAAAACAATCTCACTATTCTATATTTCAATTTTTTTGTTGTAGATATTATATGAAACTCACACACACAATTATTAGATCTTTCATTCGAACACCGATGAAGATGTCTAACATTCTCTGTATTTCAATTTTTGTCTAGCATAAAAATGAAGCATAATCTCGTATTTTATTAGCTCGTGAAGTCTAGTAAAATATAAGTCAAATTGTCAATGAATGTTTATATGTAAGTGTCTTTCTATATGCTCTATGAGTCTTGAGTTTTGTTATGACCCTAGTGGACCCGGAGCTCATCTCACCTAAACATTTATTCCTAAACAAAAAAAAAATTTATTTAAATTCGTTCATGTAAAATAAGTATTTAAGAATAACCTTCCTTTGTTTATTCTACATAATATTTTCTCCCTCAATTCAAATTTAAAATTCCAAATTCCCCACAAAATATTTCTCCTTCTTTTAGATGTCTTCTATTCGCCTTCAATCTCTCACTCTCTTTTCAACCATATTCTCCTCCTCTGATTTCCCCACCCTCAAATAAAAAACCAATTACCACCTAAAAACCTTAAGGCATGTTTGGTTCGGGGTGTTTTGGGAAGAGGGAAGGGGAGGAAGTATTTTAAACTTTTTGTTTGGTTCAATCTTTGAAAGGGGAATGGGGACAAAATCCCTTATAAACTCATTTATTGCTCCCCTTAAATTGATGACTTTTTAGGGGAGGGAAGGAAAGGAGAAATGTGTTAATATAATTTTAATTACATTGAAATAATTATCCTCATATATATATATTAAAATGATAAAATAGTCCTTAATAAAAATTTAATTGTTCTTAACATACAATAACTTTGACCTGTGTGATGCACAAGTTTGATGTAATACTTAATATAAGGTCCTGATTTACTATATATGAAAACACCAATGATGTCATTGATATTCAACTTACAATTTGTGAGAAACAAAAACACAAATTCTTCTAAAAAAACACAACACAAGTTATCAGAACTTATAACTAATATAACTGATCACAAATATTTATAAACTTATGTATACATCATATTTGACATAACATTATCTTCTTCATAACTTATCAATATCTTCAAACCATTTTTTGAAGTAACTCTTGAAATTGCAATTAGAGAATGTTGATATTAAAAGATATACTACACATGTTTAAGCGATTGTCCTTGACTTTAAATAATTGTGTTTGAAGATGTACATTTTTCCAGGTTATTGAAATTATCCGTACCTATTTTTAATTCATTTATTGATAGACTTTACATATATAAGAATTCATGGAAAGTGTATATATTTTCCTGTCAAAAAAAGAAAGAATGTGTTTATATTTTAAGTACAGCAAAACGTTTCTCAAATTTAGATTTAATATCTGTCAATGTTAAATTAATTAAGTTCATGATTAATGGATTATTGTGCAATAGATGTATGTATGAGTTACGGTATATCTGATTACAATAAAACCATGAAAAGCCACTTAAGAACACTTTGATGAGATGACGTGAATCTCTTCTAACTTAACTAAGGTTTTGGGTTCGAATCCAACATTAGGAATATAGTATCGTTAAAACTGCTACGAAGGGATTGTCTACCATTTGGCTCCCACAAGGCTCAAAAGATTAGTCCTCACAGTTGCGCACAGAAGATACCTGATTTATGAAAGAAAACTATGAAAAGCCAAATACATATTTCATATTCATGCAGACATTTTACTTTTAAAAATTCTATATTTAGGGTCTATTTGGTTCAACTAATGGGAGGGAAGGGAGAAATTTTAATGGATGGGAGGGAAAGAGAGATATTTTAGTTAATTATATGTTTGGTTCGAAAGATGGAAGACGAAGAGGGGAGGAATTTTAATTAAAAACATGTTTGGTTCATAAGGGGAGGGAAGAAATTTTAAAATTTGGGATTAATGTAGTTTGCCTTGTGTCATTTGGGCGAGTTTTGGTTTAGGCCCCTGTAAAAAACACAGTTTGAGATTTCTCCTTGTAATTTGAAGATTATTTGATTTTAAACTCTAGAGATATCAGACTACGCACTTAAGCTTATATGTCGCGCTGAGTCATCATGCTTAGTGGATATTATTAATTATTTTAGCTTTATTTTAACTGCACTTGATTTTTTTCATTATTAAATGAAATAAATTTTTTTATAGAAAATAAATTAAAAATTATATAGAAATAAAAATAAAATCTTTTTTATTTTCACTTTTTTCTCCTTCATCTTCTCTACCACCATGATCTTCCTCTTTCTCATTAAACATCGTCATGAATGAGCACAAACTAATAAAAAACTTTAGTTTCATTTAACGCTTAAAATTATTTTACCATTTTGCAATTAAAATTTAATTAAGAATAATTGAGTTTTGACATATAATTAAGGATAGTTTTGTCAATGTTATAATGACATTAATTATACACTTTCTCTCCCCTCTAAAAAAACTCCAGGAAGGAAGCAATGAATGGGTACAAGGTTTTTCTCCCATCCTATCCCATCCCATCCCCATTAATAGGGGTGTTTGAAGATTGGATTGATTCTGTTTTGGGAGGAAAAACCATTCGATCCAATCTTTTTGGTTTTGTTATTTGTTCATCCAATTGGTTTGGTTTTAGAATCACATCAAATCCAAAAAAAAAATCGGTTTGGATTGAATTGATTTTCGATTTCATTGTTATATCATTTTTTCAATTTATTTTTTTAAGAAAACATATTATTTTATGACATTTCATAAAAAGGTAAGGTTACGAAAAAGATGAATAAGTAGAAAATAAAAGCAACTTAAAGAAGAAAAAAATAGTAGGTTAAAGAAAATAGTTACATAATTGAAAATTAATAATATTTCTTAAAACAAGGAGAAAAAAGTCACCATTATTGAAAAACAAGTGTAGAAAATAGTTACAAAATTGTAAATTATGGAAACATTTATAAAAATTCATATAATAATATATGGGTCATGCTAACTTGTGCCCTTATGGTACATGTTAAGGATTCCATAAAAGGTAAATATTTATTACAAAACATTAATTTTCAATCCCTAGAATAATAAATTGACACAATTTCCTAAACAAAATTTCTACTTTACGTTCCTTAACATGTGCCCTAAGGGATTATAATTAAAAATTAATTTTCAATCCCCATAATATATATACAAGTATAAATATTTTGGTTTGGATTGAATCGGTTTATACTAAGGAACCGAAAACCAATCCAATCCATTTAAAATTGCGGTTTTTATTTTGGTTTTCGATTTTTGCTTTTGTTCGGTGTTTGCTTTTTCGGTTAGTTACTGCGGTTTACATTGGATTGGATTGAACAAGAACATCCATACCCATTACGTATTCAACTTACTAATCTAAATGATCACAAATTTTTATAAACTTATTTATACATCATATTTGACACAACGTCATCATTATCATCATTAATTATTAATATATTTCAGCAATTTCTTAAAGTAACTCTTGAAATTGTAACGTATAATTGACCATGAGAGGATGTTGATATTAGAAGATGTACATTGACTTTAATTAACTGTGTCTGAAGATGTACGTTTTTCTAGGTTATTGGAATTATACATACCCATATTAATTAATTTATTCATAGACTTTACATATTAACTGATATTTTTGCATCAACATCCTTCTGGCTTGCTAACATCGTCCTCCCACCGGAACTCAGCGCCATTAACATTGTTCTAGCACCTAAAGGGGACAACCAAGAAACCATGAAAGACCTTCGTCATATATCATTATGCAATGCCCTCTACAAAATCATTGCAAAGGTCCTTGAAAACCGCTTTCGGCCTCTTATGAATAAGTGGATATCTCTGAAGCAGGCAGCGTTTGTCCATTCTCGGTTCATCACAGATAATGCTTTAACGGCTTTTGAAATTCTCCACCATATGTGTTACAAGCACAAGGGGAAAACAAGTGATATTGCTCTAAAGTTCGACATCTCTAAAGCTTTTGACAGTGTTAGCTGGTCTTATTTAGAAGCTATCCTCACTAAGACGTGGTTCTCCTCACAATGGGTTTCTTGGATGCTTATGTGCATTACTTCTATCGAATATCATGTCATCTTCAACGGAGACCGCATCGGCCCTATTAATCCTGAAAGAGGCCTTAGTAAAGGCTTCCCCTTATCTCCTTACCTCTATATTTTATGTGCAAAAGGTCTTTCATCCATTATTAAAAGTCATGAATTAAGAGGTAAGATACATGGTGCAAGAATATATTGCACAGCTCCTCCAGTTAGCCATTTGCAGATAATAACTTTATGTTCTGCAAAACAACTCCCTCTGAAGCTCAAAGTCTAAAGGACATCCTAGCTCACCATGAACATGCTTGAGGGGTAGCTATCAACTATGGTAAATCTGCTATTGCCTTTAGCGTTAATACTCCTTAAGACATCGTCAATGTTTTTTTTGCTTCTCTTGGCGTCTCACATTCCATTCGCAGTGGGAAATATCTCGGGCTCCCATCCATGGTAGGTCGTAGCAAGAAGGCTATATTCTCATATCTGAAAGATAGAATTTTGAAAAAATGTCAATCATGGAGTGTTCGATTGATTTCTTGTGCCGGTAAGGAAATTTTGGTCAAATATGAAGCACAAGCAATCCCTTCTTACTGTATGAGTGCCTTTCTCCTCCCCACATCTCTTTGTGAGGAGATTTAAAGAATGATGAACTCTTTCAATTGGGGTTCGAAAAAGAACAGTCGTCGTGGAATCAATTGGATGAGATGGTATAAGCTTACTCTTCACAAAAAATTTGGAGGCCTAGGATTTCATGATATGGAAGCTTTCAATTTATCTATGCTTGGTATGGAATGTTGGAATCTCTTGTCCGACTTTTCTTCACTACTCAATCGTGTTCTCAAAGCCTAATATTTCTCGCGTAGGGATTTCTTGGATGCTCCTCTCAATCATAATCCAAGCTATACTTGGAGGAGTCTTTGAAGTACTCAACGTTTACTTACCTTGGGTTATAGATGGAAAATTGGTGATGGCTCTAGAATTAATGTGTGGTAGATGCCTTGGCTTCGTAATTAGCATTCTCTCAAGCCCTCCACTACTCCACCGCCCCATTATGGGGAACTCAGAGTCATCCTTTTTATGCATCCGAATATGACTTCTTGGGACCATAACTTAGTGCTCTATATTTTTAATCATTCTGACGCTGCAACCATTCTCCCCACTCCTCTTTATAACTTCCCAAGTAAAGAAACGTATCTGGAATTCAACAGTTGATGGCTCCTATGGAAATTAAAGGTCCCACCGAGAGTTCGTTTCTTTCTTTGTCGATTGGCTCATCAAAGTTTGCATACCCGGTCTAACCTTTCCATTCGTGGTATTCCTTGTGACGACTCATGTGTATCTTGTAATATTTTTACAGAGTCGAATATGCACACCTTTTTCATTTGCACTCAGGCCACTTCTTGTTGGGAAATAATTGGCATTGACAGCTTGATCCAAAATATGGTACAAACAACTGTCATGACTCTTTGGAGTTTGTGGAAGAGCTGCAATCTGAAGCTATATGAATCTACCGATACTACCCATGTTGCCATTGTATCTCATGCCCGTGATGTTCATTGCGAGTGGAGCTGCATGCAAAAGGCGAAATCCACTCAGCCTAATTCGGGCAGCAACTTCTCATGGACGAAACCTCCAAATGGTATGATCAAGTGCAATGTGGATGCCACTATTTTCAATAGGAATTCCATGGTAGAGTGTGCTATGTGCTTTCGATATTCATTGGGGCAACTTTTACTCGGAAAATCAAATTATATGCAAATTTCTGTTTAAGTTCTCGAAGTGGAAACCATTGGGCTACTAGAAGGTATGAAGATGGCAATCTCCAATGGCACGCATAATGTTATATTTGAAACTGACAGTAGATCTTTGGTGAATGCACTCTACTCTACTACTACTACCACTCCCCTCAATGAATTTGAAGACCTTGTGATTCAATGTAAAAATATCTTGTTAAGTTATCACGACTTTGTGGTGTCGTTTGTTAGGAGGAAAGTAAATAAAGTTGCTCATAGTATTGCTAAAGCCACCTCATCTCATCCTCGCCCCTTTGTTTTCCATGTTGTTCCCACTACTATGTACTCTCTTATTATGAGTGAAATGCAGTAATTTCGCCTTTGCTAAAATAAAAACAACCCAAACATATCAAATTGAATGGGTGTTTGAAGATGTACATTTTTCTAGGTTGTTGGATTTATATGTACCCATTTTTAATTCATTTATTGATAGACTTTACATATATAAGAATTCATTAAATGTATTTATAGAACTAAACATGTCAAATTGAACGGTGTTTGAAGATGTACATTTTTCTAGGTTGTTGGAATTATACGTACCCATTTTTTTTTTTTTTTTTGGTCAAGTAGCCTGGTGGCTAGAGCTCACACAATTAAATTGTGGAGAAGTGGAGTGTCCGGGGTTCGAACCCCGACCCCTGCATATAATATGCAATATCCCTACCAACTGAGCTAAGCTCACGGGGATATACGTACCCATTTTTAATTCATTTATTGATAGACTTTGCATATATAAGAATGGAAAATGCTATACGTCCCAAAAAAAGCATAGTGACAAATTCACGATAGGCGTAACAAAAAAATAAATAAACACCACAACATGCTTTATTCCACCAAAAACGGGATTACACCAAATCACCTCGAAACACATAAGCTTCATGATTTGTTCGCTGTGAATTTGTTCGGGTTGTATATCATGGCTCTATAAAAATTCATGAAATGTGTTTATAGAACCAAACATGTCAAATTGAATTATCCCTCTAAAAATTGAACTAAACATGTCAAATTGAAAATATTTTCTCCCCTCCTCGAGAAACCTTCAACCAAACAGACCCTAAATTTCATAGATGTGCACTTGCGAATTTGAAATTGGTTATCTTAATGAATGATATAACGAAACAATAAATTCTTTAATTTGGAATTTCATTATTTCTCTATAAGGTTTTAATGTTAATTTTTCCAATTAAGCTACCCAATATTTATTTTTGGTCAAATAATCTAGTGACAATATTATCATGTTTTTTTTTCTTTCAAAAAATATTAACACGTTTTTTTTTTGGGTACAAAGATTCACACGGTTTAAATTTAGAAAAGTGGAGAAATGGAGAATTTAGCCGATTTGTTAGATTCACATATTTTAAATGTGAAAAAGTAGGGAATCTGAAACTTTAACTCACAGATGAGGTCTACTGAAGCCACCAATAGAGAATTAGAGATACATAAGGTCCGGTTTCAAATTCAATAATATATTTTTCCAAACCTTTTAGTACTTGTTAGATGCAATGCATATGGTTTGCCTTCATCATAGTTTTTTTGTTATTTTCTTTTATGATAAAATTTTTTAACATCTACTTTACTTGGATGATTTTCTTTTATAGATAATAATCGAATTCTTAAAGAATACAGTGGTCCATGCATGGTTCTTTGTTCATTGTACTTAATCCATTCAAGTTAACATTCTCAACAAAATCAGAATGTTGCACTAAAAAAAGACAACTGATGCAAATATCATGAATAAAATGTGTCTATTATCTCATGACAAACAAAAAAAGCAGGAAGAAAACAAAAATCTTTAATTGTTCTTATTAAAAACAACCATCATAAATCCATAAAGCAAAGATCAATATCATTTATCATTTTTCAATCTTCAGCCATGCCAACTTCGTCGGCTTGGTCATCGAGCATTCTCCTACACCAATACTTGCTTTCGGGTCTGGACTAAACGGCTAAGCAGATCTTTTCGCCCATGGCTGCTAGTACGAGTTTTTTCCGCATCAGTTCTCGCCCCATCAACATTCTTGTCATTTGAATCACCATATTCGTTATCCTAGTATAGACAAAAATAAGAAATTAGTTATAGTTTAAATACAACAAAAACAATATTCTAATTTCAAAAATTGTTTAAGAGCACAAAATAATTGTTAACCAATATTGGATTCGCTTCCCCTAAGCAGTTTACAGGTCTGTTGTAATCATCCTCCTCCTCGTTACACAACTAAGATAAATTTAACAAATCTATAATGATATTTACGGTGATGCAAAATCATTACAATGTAAACTGAATTACCATGATTTTTATGATACCTAGATACTTTTAGGTCTGGATAATATTGATATTCATACCTTTTAGGTTTGATGATGACTTTGTTACGCCAAAACTTCTCTGTACAAATTAAAGAAAAATGAACAAATGAGAAGAAATCCAAACAGGAAGATATATCAGAAACTATTAAAAAGTTTATCCCACCAAGTTATGAAGACTACAAGACATCGAAAATGAAGAAAAGAAAAATCATACATTTAAGTGAATCCGAAAAAGAAAAAAGTCTATGGACAATGGTTCATATAAAAATGATTAGTGAGATAGAAAATAAAATGGGAAAGAAAGATGAGAGAAAATGATAAAGAGGTGAAGAAGAAATTAGGAAAAAATATAATGAGAACGGGAATTAGATGAAAGAGATTGTATAACTGAGAGAGAGAGAGATGGAATTGAGATTCTATGGAATTTTATTGACATATAATACCAAAAAAAGAGTAACGTTTTTGTTAGAAAGCAATGCACCTTATTTTGAGGAAACTTTATTGCTCAGTTAAGTGGGTCAAATGAATAGCTACAATGCATATCTTTAGGAGTGGAATATATATAGGAAAACAAACTCAAACGTGTACTCCCTCCGTCCCAAATTATAAGCAAAAAAAATCTCATTTTCTTGTCCCAAAATATAAGCAAAAAAGACCAACTTTTATCCTATTATTATGTTTTTTCAAAAAAAAACAACATCTTTCCGATGTAAAATTAAATGCAAATTGCATTCAATTTGTTCTCCTTTTTATTCTCTCCATAATAATTAACCAATGATAATTGTTTTAACATCTTTCCATGAAACTTATTCCAAGAATAACACAAAAAATTATACCTCAAATTACAATGTTTAAGCTTTCTTAATAAGTGTGAAATTGTGTTTTTTGCTTATATATTAGGACGGAGGGAGTACCATTGCAAAGGAAGTGGGATTTTATTGGCAATGAGCTGTTAATTAATACACAAATTAAGGGTCCACTAATTTAGTTTAGGAGGGAAAAAGTAGGATTTAGGCAAGGAATATGGGAGGACTAATATGACTACTCAGTTTTGCAGTAACACCATATACTCCCTTAATGTGATCCCTTCCTTTTTTGAGTTAAGTCTTAAGCATGCTTTCTTTGATAAACCTTTAAACTCTCACTATATTTGTTATTTTGTTGCTTAAGAGGATAACATAAACAAGAAGATGACATAAGCAAAACATAGATCTCTTATCATCATAGTGAGGAAGATATCACATTTTTCTTTCTTTTTTCACATCTTGCTCTTCAAGTTACTTAAATATTGTACAGTGATGTGTTGTGAAGAACACCAACAATATTTAATTTTTTCACATCTCTTATCATCATGGTAGCCAATTTGTGTGTTGCTGATGGTTTTAATTTTTTGTAATATATGCAGTCTTGGAAATTTATATACTATAGCCAATAATATATGTTTTGTATTATGTTGAGTTGGGAAAGGTATATTGCACATGAGATAGCATATACTCTCCAAGACATAAGGGCTGTTTCTTTTTTGAGGGACATAAGGGCTGTTTCAGTTGCAAAAATCTTACAAACGTTAACTTTATTTTCCACAACAAAATGTTCCCCACAAGAGTGCCTTTCTCAAACACTTCTTTTTATAAATAAAAGAAAAATAAATCAGATTACTTTAACACAATTATTGAAAGTTGATAGCATCACTGTTTATACTGTTGCTCTCTTTTCAAATTTAATCTACTAACAATTTTAATTACACAGTAATTTATATAACCAAAAGAAATGAAAATTAAATAGTATGATAACCAAACCATTACCTAGAAAGAGAGAGAAGTTAAGGACTTGACATAATTTAATGTGGCCAGATGATAGTAATAATTTAAATTCATTACTTAGAAGCCTTGTGAACAAGGACCTTATTAACTTTGAATTACCCAATCCTTCAATAGTTATGTATTAAAGTAAACTCATCTTCTCCTTTGCCTTTTAAAAAAAGTTGTAGAAAAAGGTACTGTTTTGCAACATTTTGTGGTGGAAAAATAAAGATAAAGTTGATTTGAGATTAATTGTCTGATAAGGACCTAAAACCACTTGTATCAAATTTCCAACCTAAAGTTGGGCAGTGCAGATTGCAAGAGTTGAAGTCATTCTCCTTCAGATTTGGTCAGTATATTTCTCTTTCTTTTTGAAACAATATTCATCAATCATGATAAGTTTTGAAATAAAGAAACAAATTGTTTGGATATGCTTATGGTTGTGGTGGAGCACTACTGCTAATATTTGTGTTAAAGCAACAAGTGATAGTTTGAAGCCAGGTGATACGTTGAATTCCAAATCCAAACTATGTTCTAAACAAGGCAAGTTTTGTCTATATTTTGATAGCGAAGAAGCTCACTTAGTTATAAGTAGTGGTATTGACGGCGCAGTAGTGTGGATGTATGATAGAAATCAACCCATAGACATAGATTCAGCAGTTCTATCACTAGACTACTCTGGTGTGCTCAAAATAGAATTTCAAAATAGGAATGTGCCAATTATTATTTATTATTCGCCTCAACCAACCAACGACACTGTGGCGGCCACTATGTTAGACACCGGTAACTTTGTGCTTCAACAACTTTACCCAAATGGGACAAAGAGTATACTATGGCAGAGTTTTGATTATCCAACAGATAGTTTGATCCCAACAATGAAGTTAGGTGTTAATCGAAAAACTGGACATAATTGGTCATTGGTTTCACGGTTGGCTCATTCGCTACCAACTCCAGGTGAATTTAGTCTTGAATGGGAGCCAAAAGAAGGTGAATTGAACATAAGGAAAAGCGGCAAAGTGCATTGGAAAAGTGGAAAACTCAAAAGCAATGGAATATTCGAGAACATTCCAGCGAAAGTTCAACGTATATATCAGTACATTATTGTCTCTAACAAGGATGAAGATTCATTTGCTTTCAAAGTTAAAGATGAAAAGTTTATACGATGGTTCATATCCCCAAAGGGGAGGTTAATAAGTGATGCTGGAAGCGCTAATGCAGACATGTGTTATGGATATAATGGTGATGAAGGGTGCCATGTTGCAAATGCAGACATGTGTTATGGATATAATAGCGATGGAGGGTGCCAAAAATGGGAGGAAATACCAAATTGTAGGGAACCTGGTGAGGTTTTTCGGAAAAAGGTGGGAAGACCAAATAAAGACAATGCAACAACAGATGAACCTGCTAATGGTTACGATGATTGCAAGATGAGATGTTGGAGAAATTGTAATTGCTATGGATTCGAAGAATTATATAGTAATTTTACTGGATGTATATACTATTCATGGAATTCGACACAAGACGTTGATTTGGTGAAAAAGAATAACTTTTACGCCTTGGTAAAGCCAACAAAATCACCTCTGAATTCCCATGGTATGCAACATTTAGTATCATTTTAATTAGATAGGTTGCAAGCAATTAGATAGAATTTTTTTAGTACGATTGAAATCAAACATCTAGTAACAAGTTCCGCACCACTTAGACGTTTTTTTGTTTTGTTTTTGTGTATAGTCAATGCAGGTAAAAGGAGGATATGGATAGGTGCTGCAATCGCAGCTGCTTTACTCATATTATGCCCACTTATTTTATGCCTAGCCAAAAAGAAACATCAATATGCACTTCAAGGTACTTGGACACTTTACAATAGTCTAGTACCTATGCACTAAATCTAATCCCTCTATTTTCTATCTTTATATCTTTTTATTTGTTATGTAGATAAGAAAAGTAAAAGGAAGCAGGGTAAGAGCATTGATTTGGCGGATTCCAATGAATCCTATGATATCAAAGATCTTGAGGATGATTTCAAGGGACATGATATAAAAGTTTTTAACTATACAACAATTTTGAAAGCAACTATGGACTTTTCACCTGAAAACAAGTTAGGACAGGGAGGCTATGGACCCGTTTATAAGGTGACTGAAAACGATTGAAATTTTACATTAATAATTAAGTTTGTTTGTAAACAAGTTTTAAATTACTATCACAATTTACATATGACACAATCTTTATGTTGCAAACAAATGTTTATAATGTGGTAATATTTTTTTCATGGTTGGTGATTTTTGTTTTGGACAAAACATATATGCATTGTTTTTAGGTATTCTTAGTATGGTTGTAAACTTAGGTATCCATTATCTGATCAAATGCATAATTGTATTTTAAGTTAAGAACCATAACAAAAGTATCTAAGGAAATACATCTAAATTTTTCCTTGTTACATGACTTCAGGGAATCTTGGCAACAGGACAAGAAGTTGCTGTAAAAAGACTTTCAAAAACATCTGGACAAGGAATTGTGGAATTCAAAAATGAATTGGTACTTATATGTGAACTTCAGCACACAAATCTTGTACAACTATTTGGTTGTTGCGTTCATGAAGAAGAAAGGATTCTAATTTACGAATATATGCCAAACAAAAGCTTGGATTTCTATATATTTGGTAAGAAATATGTTAAAGTCTATATTTGTATGCGATGTTTTTTTATGAAAAAAGATCATAAAATCGAGTTCATTATTATGTTATAATTAGAGCACAATTATAACAAAAGTTATGAGTTTTCTTAACTAACTTTTTTCATATTTATTGTGGATAGTTCACTAAATTAACATGTTATCCTTACTTAAAAAATAACCAAAATGGCATTTTTGTTTCTATTTTTGATTAGTATACATGCTAACATTAATTATTATGTTTTCATTGAAAAGATTGTACAAGAAAAAAGTTACTAGACTGGAAGAAGCGCCTGAACATAATCGAAGGAATTTCTCAAGGATTACTCTATCTTCATAAGTACTCTAGACTCAAAATCATTCATAGAGACTTGAAGGCTAGCAACATACTTCTTGATGAGAATATGAACGCAAAAATTTCTGATTTCGGTATGGCAAGAATGTTCACACAACAGGAATCCATAGTAAATACCAACAGGATTGTTGGGACATAGTAAGTTTTCTAAGCTTTCTCTGTTTCTACCTTTTTATCGGTGATTACCCAAAAGAGTTGAGATTATTAACAAAATATTGGTGCAGCGGATACATGTCTCCAGAATATGCAATGGAAGGAATTTGTTCAACAAAGTCTGATGTTTATAGCTTTGGAGTGTTGCTTCTTGAAATTATTTGTGGAAGAAAAAACAATAGCTTTTATGATGTTGATCGCCCAATAAACCTAATAGGACATGTATGTAAAATAATTACATTGAGTTTATTTTAAAAATATACCATTCCTTGTTCCTAATTTGATTAAACTCCGAACAGGCATGGGAGCTATGGAATAATGGTGAGTATCTACAGTTACTGGATCCAACATTAAGTGACACATTTGTTCCCGATGAAGTGCAAAGGTGCATTCACGTTGGTCTCTTATGTGTACAACAATATGCTAATGATCGACCTACGATGTCCGATGTTATATCAATGTTAACAAACAAATATGAACTCACAACCTTACCAAGAAGACCGGCATTCTATGTTAGAAGAGAGACCTTTGACGGGGAAACAACTTCTAAAGGGCCAGACACCGACACCTATTCTACGACAGCAATTTCTACCTCATATGAATTAGAAGGGAAAATATAAGTAATCAATGTATATTGGTCAAAAACTGCAAGCTAGAATGTAAGTAAAAAAAGGCTTGATTATGGCATTGCTTTATGTAATATACTCATTTTCTGTGCTTGTAAAATTATTATCGAAATCATCCTTATAGTCTATATTAGATTTATCATAATCCGTGTAATGGATTTTTAGTAATCCACCACCTACCACTTTTAAATTTTAACTAACACTAATTGTGCAACACAAGAGCAAGAATGAATAGTCTCTTACAGATTAGAATTGCCATTGTTTTTTATTGTTTCTTTGACACTATTTCACATGAACTGCTTGCCAGATCGATCTGGATGTTCCTGTTTACTCTTTAATTTTGTAGGTGTGTGCCATTGTTTGGATTATGCGTTTCTTTTTCAATTTTGTAAGGAAAATAGGTACTGGAAGTAGGAGACAAGTACAAAAAACCTGAACCATATGTAGATATGAATTAAGCAAACAAACTGGTGATGTTAAGGTATTAAGAAAAAGTTAAAAATTCAATTGCCTTTGTCATTCATTTTCGGCACAATAGGATTCAACACTTGCTACTTCCATGCTATGAAGCACGAAAACACACACTATAAACGACACCAAAAAGTCAATATGACAATAATTTGAGAAAATATAATGATTGTATGGAATAGAGAAAAGAAACAATGGATGGGAATAGATGGAACCAGGAGCTGCAAAGATGTGAATAGATGGAATTGAAAAAAAAATTAAATATATGGAATCGAGTGTGCTTATTGAATTTCCAACGTTGCACTTTGCCGCAATCGCTACTGTGGTAGACTTTTTTTTTTTGAATTTTTTCCTTCTTTGCTTTAGGTATTTGTGAATTTTTCATTGTGCTTTCTGATTTCTTTCCCTCTGTCATACCCTTCTCAATCATGATTTCGGGATGCTTTGATATGATCTGAATAATGTGAAAAATAGTTCTACGCTTAGACTGTACATTCAATCTTAGCACCCTCCTCAAGTTTCCAATCTTTTCAAGAAACTCGCCTTTTAGACATTAGATTATTGATTCAACCTATGTAATGTAACAAATTTTGCAATTGTCTAAGTTTAGCAATATTTCTTCAACATAATTCTGCATAGGTCCAAGAGAAAGAGAATTGAACATTAAGAAACAAGGCAAAGTGCAATGGAAAAGTGGAAAACTTAGAAGAAATGGATTATTCGAGAACATTAATATTCCAGAGAATGTCCAACATGTGTATCGATACATGATTGTCTCTAACAAAGATGAAGTCTCCTTCAGTTTTGAAATCAAAGGTTGTAAGTATTAAAAGTTTTCAGGGTGGATACTATTATAATAGTAATGGTGGATGCCAAAAATGGGAGAATATACCAACTTGTAGGGATTAAGGTGAAGTGTTTGAGAAAAAGAGTGGTAGTTCCAATTTAGACAATACAACCTATCAAGATAGTGCACTTTATGGTTATATAGTGGTTGAAAAAGAGTTGTTGGAGAAGCAGAGCTATTCACAACATTGAATAATCACTTCGATTCTTCGTTCAGTTCACTACGTCCATTCATAGCTCGATTCATCAGCATCCCATTCGTTGCATAATAAATATCTCAGGGTTCGTGACTGTGACTTTGTTCTATTTAATTCAATTTGAGACAAGTGATAATTTGTGTTTTTGTGTTCATGTTGTAATTTGTTGATTTTGTTCTTATTTATTCATTCATTTGTTTTTGCATATGCTTTTGATGAATCTTAGCAATCATCAATTTTGGCAACTGCCACCGTCAGAGCATCAACAATGCAGCGGCATCCATCTTTTGATTGCAGCTCCAACGACCAAAAGACAGTATCGTTTCTCTCAATCTATCTCTCTCTCTCTCTGAGACCCTAACTCCATGAGTCTCCCTTACTCTTCTTCCTTTTTCTTTTCAAGGTATTATTGTGTTGCATATGACGTGTTTGATACTTTGTCTCAATGAAATTTGACCCGGATTTTCATTGGAATTTTGTGCAACGATGCCTTGCAATGCTAAAAATTGAGTTAAATTAACGTGGTTGATTGGCCTTAATCTTGATTACACAACCATCAAAAACATTGATGTCGCATCATGCGTTGGGGTCCCAGGCCTTATTTTATGTTTATTATGAAACCTTTGGTTTTTCTCGTTGTGATGAAATCAGTTTTTGATATGTTGGTGGGTTGAAATGAAGAACTTGCTAATATGTATGAGAAGAGACTTGGTGATGCTAGTTATATTCATTTTAAGCTTGGAAGGATTAACAACCGTGGTGGTGGTATGTTAAACACATACTCCCTCATTTGAAAAAATACACTTTTCAGTTCTCCGTTTTGTCCATGTTTTTGTATTTTTGAGTCCCATAACACAAAATTCATGTTAATAGGGTTAAGTCAAGTATAACTAAACTCATGGCATGTTCACGAGATGTTTTAAGCTTATTTTCATAAGCTATCCAGATATCTTATGCAACAGCGTTATAACTTATCTAAATTCTTAAAGCAGTTTGACTTTAATTTATTTTTTGTAAAGAAATAGCTTAGACATAAGTAATTATATGAAAAATGCTTATAGCAGTGCGAAAGGAATATTTCACGGTTGTTAATTATAATGAGTTTTATTTGACTTATGCATCACATTTACTCATCTATCTTACGGCTGATAATTAAAGGTTAATTTCAATCTTTTTTGGTAAATATTGCTATTTTTTGTGATCATAGTTGGCTGAGCCAGAGAAAAAGTTGTTGATCATAAGCGTCATATTCGTCGCATAATCTTTATCTTAGTGTTCGTGAGTTTGTTCTCCTTTTTGCTTGATTACATTGATTCTATCTTATATCTAATTATGGATTCATAATTGTATCCTTACCTATGCTATTTGTTGTTTCAGGGGTTTTAAAATTTTCTATAGTCCCCTTTTGCTTTGTTTGTGCACGTACTTCCTAAATCACAAAAATTTAGGAAATTTGTGGAATGTGCTTGTTGAAAACAAGGGAAATGGAAATGACTGAGATTTAATGTGTGAGGTTCTCTTATTCTTATTCCTTGCAAGGTATGATTGTGTTGCATATGAGGTGTTTGATAATTTGACTCAATGAAATTTAACTATGTTTTGCCACTGCCATGTGAGTTTCTCCTTAGGAATTGGTTTCAATTTGTGTATAGTGATCTGAATATTATATCAAAATTAATATTAATAAGAATTTGAGAATGAATCAATTGTTTTTTTTTTGTTATTGAACTCAAATTCTATGAATAATTGCACTCTTGGAATTCTCTTTGCTTATTCTTTTGGGGCATTTCATTGAATATGTGCTGGCTTTGGGATATAGTGTTTTTCACCTTTGGTATTGATGGCCTTATATCCATAGACAATAAAATGTTGAAATAAAAATTGGAATTGGGATATAGTTGTTTTTTTTTTACCATTTTTATCCTAGTTTTTTGCATAAGTATACTTTCAGTTCTCTTGGAGCAAAGTTTTTAAGATGCTAGCATGTGCAGTAAACTGATTTATTGTTGTAAAAAATGTGTTACTGACTTACCGTTTTGAACTCAATTCAGTTGAAGTTCTGGCTTCTGATTCTATCGAATTTTTCCTTAACAGGTCTGGTTTATGCTGTTATGGGATATTTTTGATCTATGATGATGGACTGTTGGTGGGTGGTGTTTGGTCCTGCGACGACGGTTCTATTCAGGGGTGAGTTACCTCTATTGTTGTGTTTTATCAACTGAATGCTTTAATTTGTTTTTTTGTTGGGTATATGTTGTTCTCATCATCTGCAACTGCCATGTTTTTTATTGTTTTTCTCTGGTTTATTTCTGCTTCTATATTTGCTGTGCTTTTTTCTTGCTTCGGAGATGAGTTATCCTTGATTACATATAGGTCAGAGATTAGTTTTGTTACTAGATGTCACACCTTTGGACAAATTTTGTTTCCTTGTTACATAATGGCATCCCCATTGATTCAAATTTTACGTAACTTTGTCGCTGGAAGGATGCGTTCCAAAATCACCCGTTCAGTATATACACTTGTTGGGCATAGTTTACACTTATGATTGCTGGAAGTTCAGGGGAGATGAGCATGTTCAAGGGAGATAAGCTCTTCTAGAGACTGGTCAGAGATTCACTATAGTTGACATACGATGTGTGTCATTTGAATTAAACTTGTTTGATTTACGTAAATTAGGGTAGTAGCTACTCATTTTATATTTCCAATGATATACGATGTATTTGTATTTTTGAAGAGATGTGTAATGTATTTGTTCTTTTCATTATCAATCAATTTTAGCTTGTTGAATCAAATATCTAAATGTTTAACTGATTGATCTACCTAGTCTTCACTTTTCAGTAACATTTATGGAACATAATTTGCTGCAATTGCACCTAAAACTGTTAGCTATAGATTGGCTACTAATTAGCTAGAAATCAGTAACATTCAGAATTTGTTGCAATTGCAACTAAAACTCGTTGCTGGTTGGCTACAAATTTGCTACCAATTAGCTACTAAATGAGTAACAGTTTTTAAGTGTTACAAGTAATACTCTCAAGTGTTACTGAAATCATTTAGTACCACATGGTCTTTGCCTTATATTTATCAAATGTTACAAGATCGAAATAGTAACATTTATTTTTAATTTAGTTACAATTTTGAATTGTTACTAATCTCATATATGTTGTAGTGCGGGACTGGCTGTATATTCTATTCATGGATTTTAACCAAAGATCTTAATTTTGGGGACGACACTAGTTTTCTTCCCTCCATGGTAAGTTTAATATATTAAATTTGAATCTAATGGATATTAACTGTTATATATATATATATTCCAATCAATGTGTTTGCTATCTTACAACACCTTGACCACCAGCAAAAGCAAGTTTTCAGTGTGACCCTATAGAGTATATGGAAGCATCGAAACAATAAAGTATGGAACAATGTTATTGAAACAACTTAATCTATTTGTGCTCGTGCAGGATCTCTTCTTACTAGTTGGAGGAATGCTCAGTCTATTCGTCATCCTATCCCTCAGCATCCCGCTACCCCGAACGACTTGAAGTGGATTAAACCAAGTCCCGACAGATTTAAATGTAATGTTAATGCGTCCTTTTCTGAAGCTCGGAATCGGGTTGGCATTGGTGTGTGCATTCGAGATGATGAAGGTCGTTATGTTTTGGCCAAGACTGAATGGATGTCTCCGATCCTTGATTTGGATTTGGGTGAGGCTTTAGGTTTATCATCAGCCATGTACTGGATTCGCGATCTCCAGCTAAGTATTGTAGACTTTGAGCTTGATTCCAAAACTATGGTAGATAGTCTTTATGGCAGTAAAAGTGGCGTCTCTAATTTTAGCGCAGTAATCAATGACTATATAGTAACCAAAAACACTGTTATATATATATATATTCCAACCAATGTGTTTGCTATCTTACAACACCTTGACCAGCAGCAAAAGCAAGTTTTCAGTGTGACCCTATGGAGTATATGGAAGCATCGAAACAATAAAGTATGGAACAATCTTACTGAAACAGCTCAATCTATTTGTGCTCGTGCATGATCTCTTCTTACTAGTTGAAGGAATGCTCAGTCTATTCGTCATCCCATCCCTCAGCATCCTGCTATCCCGAACGACTTGAAGTGGATTAAACCAAGTCCTGGCAGATTTAAATGTAATGTTGATGCATCCTTTGCTCAAGCTCGGAATCAGGTTGGCATTGGTGTGAGAATTCGAGATGATGAAGGTCGTTATGTTTTGGCCAAGACTGAATGGATGTCTCTGATCCTTGATTTGGATTTGGGTGAGGTTTTAGGTTTATTATCAGCCATGTACTGGATTCGCGATCTCCATCTAAGTACTGTAGACTTTGAGCTTGATTCCAAAACTGTGGTAGATAGTCTTTATGGCAGTAAAAGTGGCGTCTCTAATTTTAGCGTAGTAATCAATGACTGTAGACGTCTGTTAGCTTCTGATTTAGTAACCTCTGATGTTAGGTTTATTAGGAGACAAGCCAACGAAGTCGCTCATAGCTTTGCTAGAGTGGCTTTGTGTCATGCTAGTTTCCATATTCATATTAGGATTCCATCTTGCATCTCTACTATTATTATGAATGAAATGCAATAAGTTTCTTCTTGTCAAATATATATATATCATATCACTCCACTTTTGAAAATATATTTTTAAATCGAATGGTCTGGCATAAAAAGATACCAGTATTTCGTTAGATATTAGTGTAAAATTAATTTCCACCGACAATAGAGAATTTTGGGTTGACTTTTTTGTTTTTTTGTTTTAAAGTTGTTATTCCAATTATTCTACAATAATGTTATATTGTTGGCGTTATTAAAAAATATAATAATTTTTATTATATTTGTTATATTATTGTTGTCATTGAAAAAGATAAATATGGTTTGTTGACTTTGTTACATTTGAAAAATATAAATATCTACACTTATAATTTAATTTATATCAAAAAATTATATAAAACATTATTTGTAATTTTCACTCAAAATTTCTATAAAATATCGTTGATAATATACACGCATTAGCGCAATAAAAATAGCAAAAACATGCCTGTAATAATAATAATAATAATAATAATAATAATAATAATAATAATAATAATAATAATAATAATAATAATAATAATAATAATAATAATAATCTATTACTATATATAAAGAAAACAACCCGCTTAAACTCTTTTGGGCTGGATTTTTCTTTCCAAAAATGCTATCAATTTTGAATACAAATAACACATGTAATAAATAATCTATTACTATATATAAAGAAAACAACCCCTTTAAACTCTTTTGGGCTGGATTTTTCTTTTAAAAAATGCCCTCAATTTTGAATACAAATAACACATGTAACAAATAAATAAGAATAAATTAAATATTAGAAAAAAGTAACAAACATGATACGAATATATATATATATATATATATGTCGGGTTTTTATTCATTTATCATTTAAAAAGTGTAACAAACTAGATGACTATATTTATACTTACATTTTCATTATCCCAATTATACCATTAAAAGACTTTTTTTTTATAATAAAGGTCGTTGTTGGTGTCATTAAAAAAAATTAGATTATATTTTTCTTGGTTATATTGTTGGTGTCATTGAAATAAATAATCATGATTAGTTTGGTTTGATATAACTTGAAAGCAACAAATATTTATATTTTTATAGTTTTAATCCAAATTAAAATTTCATAGAAAAACACTGTTAATAATTTTCAATGTCAGCGAAAATAAAGAGCGGAAAGACGGGCACGTGAGTGCCTATCTTTTCAATAGTAATAGTAATAACAACAACAACAACAACAACAACAACAACTAGCGAAAAGACGTGTCCGTTTTTCTGCTCTTTTTATTGCGCTAACCTTTGAAAATTATGAACGATGTTTTTTTATGAAATTTTAATTTTAATTAAAAGTAAAAATATAAATGTTTTTTGTTTTCAAATTATATCAAATCAAATATTTGTTGTTCTTCAATGAAAGCAATAATATAACAAAAAAAATATAATCTAAATTCTTTTTCTTTAATGACACCAAAAACAATCTTTATTATTGAAAAAGTTGTTCTTCAAGGGTATAATTGGGATAATGAAAAAGTAAGTATAGATACAATCATCTAGTTTGTTACACTTTTTAAATGATAAAGGAAAAACCTAACATTTTTGTTTGTTACACTTTTACTTTAATATTTAAATTTAGGGTTAAATATGTTATTGGTCCCTACATTTTGCCTTGTTTAAATTAATAGTCCTTACATTTCAATAAATGTTTTTAAAATCCCTACATTTTTTCCCCGTTAGCACAAATAGTCCCTGCCGTCAAATTATGCCCAATCACCAAACAGAATGCTTACGTGGCAATTTTTTTTTTTTGATACGGGTTTTTAATGGATTTGACCGAATTGAATAGTTAATTTGATCCGACCCATGGATATAACCCATTTCATTGGTGATTCAAATCCCTAAATTCCCAAAAAAATTCTTCTTCCTCCTTGCGCAGATCTATCACATATCCCTCATCTTCCCCAAATTTTTTGTTGTTCATCCTTTTCGTCCTTCATCCTTTTCGATCTGTCACTAAATGGCTCGTAGCTTACTGAGAAATAATGGTACAAGTGGTTCTAGTTCTTCTCTGCAACCAAAAACCAGAGGCCGAAATTGTAATTGTGGTGTTCCAACCATTTTGTATCGTTCTAATAAGCCTCCTAATGTATGGAGGCCTTTCTGGAGATGTAGATATTGGATGGTATGTAAAATGTGTTTTGGTTTGAATGTTCTTTTGTGTTTTATTTTGTGTTATTGGATGGTATGTGAAACACGTATTTGTGTTGTTTTTCAGATGAAGAATGAAACTTGTAATATGTTCAAATGGGTTGATGATGAAATAGAGGAAATTGATGAAGTTGAATCAAATGAAGCAGTTCAAAATGATTCAAACATTGCTGCATTTGTTGTGGAGTTAATGGAAGAAACAAAGAAAAAAAAATGTCAAGCTTTCCAAGAAGTTAAGTGCTGAGAAGATGAAAGGGAAATTTGTGACTTCTATGCTTGTTGTATCAGTGTTTTTGAACCTCTGTTTTGTTGCCAAGTTATTTTTTTAGGTTCAAGAAAATGACATTAGATGGCACTAGCAAATGTGTGTATTGGTCTATGTAGTTGGTTTGTGTACTGTTAGTGAATGTAATGCAATTTTATGAATTTTAAAGAAGGAATTGTGTACGTTTGGTTTGTGTACTGTTAGTGAAATTTATAGCACTTTTATGAATGTAATGCACTTCTATAAAGCATTTTGGTATTTCAAGTAGGTAATAATAATAGTACTTAACCTTTTTTCATACTATAACCAAGTAATCCAATTCCTATCATCTGATACACTACTTGTGGTGCAAAGAATACGCATAATTTTTTTTTTTAAACGGCATATATATATATTGATAAGGCAGCACAAGAAGTGCAATTGGCAAGCTGTTACACCCAAAAACTACCCCTGCCAATTGAAAACAACACAACAGCAGAAGTGAGGAAGCAGAAGAAAAAAAAACAGCACGGCTACGAGGAAAACAATTCCTGAACACCAAAAAAACAGAACTATACACAGTCCCTCCTTATAAACCGAACAACAATAAAAACCTGCCACTTAACATAGTTATAAGCTCACATTATATAACTACAAAATGAACATGTTACGATAATTTTGAGTGAGATGTTAAATATACTGAGCCGTATTTCACAAAATACTCAGGAAAACACTTCCTGAATATAATTTTGTGTTTACTGCTTAATAAGGAACTGTCAATCAAAGTTAATATAAAAAGTGACACTTGAATAGCATAAAATGCAATTGGAATTCCAATTGTATATCACATTGAACTTGCAATTGGTACTCCAATTGTCTACATTGGAAATGTTAACCAACAAAAAAAGTCTGTCATCAGTAGTAGTAGTAGTAGTAGGGCCTAAGTTAAGCTTCATCACAAAGTTCACAAAATAGATGAAGCATTACACATCAAAAGCTTGATTACATAAGCTTGATTACAAATTCTTAATTCACAGGCAAACACGTATCAAGCATAAAAAAAAGGTCCTAATAATCTAAGTTAATATTCCATGATTTAATTTCATGCATCTTCTCCTGGCTTTCATGTTTTCTCTCCCACTTCATTATGCCATATCGCGAGCCCAGTCACCAATTGCTTCATTGTCTCTTTAAACACATATGGTGGTAAGGCTTTCAATGTTTGGACTATGGTTTCAGCTTCATTATGTACAGACTGCATAACATTTCATTCATAAATAAATAAATATTCTCTTAAACATGTTACAACAAGTAAATACTCTCTTAGTAAAGTTAAAAGACTTACCACATTCTTAGTCCCCACAGAGTTAGCAGAGTTATCAGCAGCAACTTTTCTTTTCTTGGGAGCAGCTTGTTGTTTCCTTTTCACAACACCACTAAACTGACCATCATCAACTACTTTCTTACAAGGCCTCCCCTAATAATAGAATTCAACATGTTAAAGCATAATAAATAGAGAAAAATATAAAAATATTATAGAATGCAAAAAAATCATACTCTTTTCTTAGGTGCAGCAACAGGGGTCTGGCTTAGCTGTGTAGATGCAACAACAGTTGGCTGGCTTGACTGAGCAGGTGCTGCAACAGTTGGCTGGCTTGACTGGGTAGGCAGAGGTTGAACCTCATCAATGCTTACTGCAGCATCATCAACAGTAGGAAGAACTGCCTTACATGTTCTCTTGTTATGTCCAACTTTCAAGCATCTCTTACACCTAGTTGTGGTATGTGCTCTTGACCACTTACCATTTTCCATCCTTTCTTCATCAGGTTCTCTCCTCCTTAACTTCTTGGGTCTCCTAGGGCCACGTTTGAATTGAGGGGGTAAAATTTCTGGGTAGTTTGTCTTAGGCCACTTATTCTGACCATTAATTGGTGAAATAATTTGATCATAGCAGTCTTGGTAACAAACCTTGGTGTAACACCTATTCACATATGTAATAGGATCATCACCCTTGATATTAATGGCTGCAACTGCATGCCTACAAGGGATTCCAACCAAGTCCCAGAAGTTACATGAACAACTTCTTTTTTCTAAGTCTACCACAAACATATCAAGAAAAAGTGAATGTGTAACTTCAAATTTCAACCCCCCTCCCCAAGTAGCAAACCAGTTTCCACTTTTTTCAATCTCCCAGTCAAGTCTCTTCTTAGGTTTAGGCATTATAGTCCCTCTATATTTTTCAGATTTTTTCTTAAGCTTTGCAAATCTACCCATTAAGTATGTCCTAATCCACTCAAACATAGTTATAATTGGCTTTTCCCTTTGCAATAAAATTGTTGCATTAAAACTCTCACTAAGGTTATTCATCAACACATCACACTTTGTATGATATGAAAAGGCATGTTTGCACCAACCTTTCTTAGGGATATTCATCAGCCACTCATAAGCAGGTCCACTGATATTCTTGATTTGTTGCATCTTATCCTCCCATGCCTCCACATATGTAGCCTTAGCTGCAGCCATCATGAGGTCTCTTATAAGTGTCCCACCACTAAACTTCTTTTTAAAATTTGCATAGAGATGTCTAAGACAGAATCTGTGTTCTAGACCACCAAGCATCTCATCAAAAGTCTGGATCAATCCCTACAATAACAAAAAACAGGCACACAAAACAATTTAAATATTTTGAATATGTCTAGAACAACATCAAATGAAAGGAGCATAAAGTGCTAAAACACAAACTAAAGTTACCTTTTGTTGATCACTTATGAATGTCCACCTACTGTCACCAATATCATCAAGTAGGTTTGTTAAAAACCACCTCCATGTTTCTTTACTTTCAGTCTCAGCCACTGCAAAAGCAATTGGCAGGTATTGATCATTAGGGTCTCTTCCCACTGCAATTAGTAGCTGTCCACCATATTTATTCTTCAAATGACAGCCATCTACACCAATGAATGGCCTACAAGCAATTTTCAAAGCCCTCTTGCAACCATCAAGGCATAAGTAAAACCTTCCAAACCTAGGCTCCAACGTAGGGGCAGGCCTTTCAATGTGCAACTTACAATTATTTCCACGACATGCTCTTTTTAATTCCTCACTATAGGACCACAACAATGCATACTGCTTGACATTATCACCATCCACAAGCTTTCTAGCTATTTTTCTAGCTTTAAAAGCTGTTGGAAATGTTATGCCAGTTGAATACTTGGTTCTAACTTCAGTAACAACATCATTAATCTGCATCCCTTTAGAGCATTTCATCCTATCAAAGATAACCTTAGCTACCCACTCAGACTTAGCATTTTTGTTATCAAAGACTCTCCCACATGTGTGTTTTGGTACAAGTGTCTTAACCCTAAAAGTGTGACTCCTAATAACCCTACTAACAAACACAGTGTAACCACAAGTGTCAAAAGACTTACAAACCACCCTAACCCTATCTGCATCATTTTTCCTAAACTTTACCTGCTTTCCATTCAACACATTGTGTTCAAGAATTGCATCTTTGAACTGTTTCAGTGAAGAGAATTCCATGCCCACAGTGAACTTAAAGGTTTTAGTAAGATCTTCACTTCTAAACTTGGGATATCTTGGCTTAGGTTCAGCACATCCATCACCACCAGAATCACTTACACTATCAAGATCTTCTGACACATAATCATCTTCAGCCTCATTAAGTTCATCAGCACCATCACCATCATGTGGACCATTACTATCATCAACACCATTAGGTTGTCTAACTTGAGAAGTTCCTTCACCAGCAAACTCAACCAGCTCTCCTTAAAATCCATCATTTAACCCCAAGTCCCTCTCTTCTTCACTGTCTTCAATGCTTACATCCAAATATGAATGCTCACTTTCACAATAATCATCATTAGTAGGAATAGCCACACCCTTGCCTTTGTCTTTTCTCACACTGTAATTGTCCAAACACACAGGATAACTTGCATTTGCATTAGCTTCATTTACATACTCCACATATATTTCAACTGGAGTATTGTGATCAATAGCATACTTTGATATTATGGAAGCATCTTCATCATCACCAACCTTGAACAAACCAGAATCCAGTGATATAGTTGTAGGTTTCCACCACATTCTAAATTCTCCAGTAGTTGTGTCCAACTCTTTCACAATTCCTTCAATCTTAAAAAAAGACCACCTATCTTTGTCCAGACCATCCAGTGCATGAGTAGCACCACCCACATACTTCATCCCATAGTCACTTACAAAAAAACCCTTAACATGAAATATAGCTGTAAAAGCCATACCTACCAAAACAAAGGGCAAAACGGTAAGTTCCAACATACAATCTGATTATAGGGCAAAAACGGAAGCACAGCTGATTCCAAACATAAAGTTTTCAAACCCAACATTACTGCTCTACCCCACATGTATTCAATACAACAACAAAAAAGCACCAAAAAACCCCTTTTCCCATGTTCAAATCGAAAAAAACAGTAAACAAAATCAACTTGAAAGCAAAGGACAAAAATCAACTCAATAGTTTATTACCAATAGTAAACAACAATAACAAAACCATTTTGGACCACAAGAATCATCGAAAGAAACAAACAAACATTAAACAATAGAAACCCTCAAAGTTAACATACCTGAACCACAAAACACGAACACGAAAATCACAGATATAGCTCGAAAATCAGCCAACACACTAAACACGCGAAAATGAACAAGAAATCGAACAAGAACTCGGATTCAACGAACTCGAATTCGAACTGGGTTTGGGTTGCGCCGCTAAGTGTTCTTCGAAGGAGGACTTTATGAAAATCTAGGGTTTCTATTTTTTGGCTTTGTTATTTGTAGGGTCTTTTTACTTTCTGTTTACATTGTTTTAATTGTATTTTAGTGTTAATTATTTGATTAAAATAAAAATTAACACTAATCAATATTTTAATTAATAGTCATTTAATGAGTGGGATCAATTGCCACATATACTTCCATGTGGATATGACATGTGTATCTGAGTGTTTGCCATATCATTAAAAAAACAGGGCCCACAAACTGCCACGTCAGCTTCTCGTTAATTATTTGACAGCAGGGACTATTTGTGCTAACGGAGAAAAAATGTAGGGATTTTAAAAACATTTATTGAAATGTAAGGACTATTAATTAAAACGAGGCAAAATGTAGGGACCAAAAACATATTTAACCCTTAAATTTATTCTTATCTATTTATTACATATATTATTTGAATTGAAAATTGAGGACATTTTTGGAAAGAGAAAAAAACAGCCCAAAAAAGTTGAAAGATATTATTTTCTTTATATATAGTATAGATAATACGAATAAGAATAATAATAATAGATAGATAAATAGATAGAGAGATAGATAGTGTTGAACCAAAGTGAGTTTTAGAACAATGTCTCTGAAGTTTTGATGATAACAATGTATGAAACAATAAGGTACACAAATGTGTGTTCAAGTGTGCAGGACTACAAAATTAAATTCTAATTCTGAAGTCAACCTGTTGGTTCTGAAACACCAAAATCTGAATGCAAAGGAATGCTTTTGGTATTGGTATTCAACAGAAGCTCTAAAGACTACGACTATGTTCTGAAGTTGCACGAAGCTTTACAAATTCTAATGGAAAGCAAAGTCTTATGGAAGTACACTATAACGTACACGTCATTGGTCAACATTCGGATGGACACGTCATGGTCAACTCTTATGGACTATGACTAGTTTTGCCTTCTTCTCAAGTTCTGAGGCATTGTTTATCTTATCCTAACCAAGTGCAGAAACAAAAAAAAAATTAAAAGGCAAAGAGAATGCAACAGATCATTCCAAAAGAAGCAAAAGAAACCTCAAGTACGAGAGTTAATGCCCTGACACTTTTTTCAAACAACGACTTTATTCTCTTCTCCTATTTAAGGACCTTGGACATTTGAAGAACATAAGAGTCAAAGCTCTAATCAAAAGTTGTATGAATCCTTACAAATTCTGATGGGAACATTTTCTGATAGAATCAAATTCTGATGGAAAGCAAAGTCTAATGGAAGTACACTCTAATGTACATGTTGGTCAACTGGACATGTCATGGTTAACTCTAAGAAATATACTCACCAAGACATAAGAAGGGTGGTTTCAGTTTCAAATCTTACAATGCATTGCACATCTTTGAACAACAAGATAAGTAATTATTTGGCTCTCATCAGATTTCATGTCCCACCCAATTCAACCAGACCAACGTAATCTTTATTTTCCACTATAAAATGTTCCACAAGTACCTTTCTCCAACACTTCTTTTTAAAAGAAAAGAAAAATAGATTAGTGTACTTTAGCACAATCATTGAAGGAAAAGTAATGGAAAGTTGATAACATCACTGTTTCTATTCATTCTGTTGTCATATTTTAGAACTTAATCTACTAAAAATTTTAATATAGCCAAAAGTAATGGAAATTAAATAATATGATATTATAAGATACTCTTTTTTTTTTCTTTCTATTTTGAATATGCTTTTGTCTAGAAAAGAATACGTCTTTCATTTTTGTAATACTTTTTTGAGTAGCCAAGATAGTAATAAAAGGTTGAATTATTTTTACTTATCATGTTAACCTTCTGGTTCTTAAGAGAAGCAGACTTTAGTTATCCAAAGTTCAACATGGAAGTAATTAAAATCTGACCAATAATTTTCCCACCTAAAATGGTTAAATTATTTTGTATGTAACTTAACTATTTTTGAATTTTTAAATAGATTTCCTTACAATTATTTTAGCTACTGAATTTTTTATAATTTTGAATATACTTTTATCTAGAAAATGATGCATATTCTATCTTTTTTGAATAACAAAAATAAGAGGGGCAACAAGGTTGATACTAGTAGACTAACTAAGCCTCTACCTAGAAAGAGCGAGAAGATAAGGACATGAAAATACAACCATCTTACCTACAAGACGAAGGGTTCAAAAACGACTCATAATTAGGGACATGACTTTGCCCAAACAATACAAAAGAGTATTTTATGTCAAACTTCATATACTTTGATCTGAGGGATGTATAGTTGGAGAGTTGATGATCCTGTGTTCATACTCGCAAGGAGTTAATGTTAATCTAACAATGACATTTGTGATTAAAAATGATAACTCTCAACTGATAGTATAAAATATTTGAGCACAAATCAATTACAAGATCATTTTCAACACAAAGGATATTAAATTTAAGTTTGTTCAAGGTTTCTCCGATAGTTTTCACGTATACCTTTGTTGCAAATGTGTTTGATAGCTTCTCCAGTGATGACTAAAGAGATTGTATAATGATGATACGTATATCACAAGAATTATTAATTATGCATTTATGTTATATAAACTATTAATTATGAGTTTTATGTGTTACAGGTAGTTATTAATTAGATTTTATATGTTATATAAATTATGAGTTCCAAGGAGACTTATTCCTTCTCGAATTGGAATTATTATTTGTATCTATTTCAACTCCATTTCATCCATGAATTCTATTTCTCCCATATGCGAACATTTAGAAAAATTGATCAACGTAAAGATGAATCATACTTTAAAATCATGAAGGAACTTACAAGAATACACGCCATATTGCAAAGAATGGCAGCTTCTGAATCTTCGATCGCTGCATCGAAATCATCTATCACTATAGAGGCAAAGAAAATTGACAATGACAATCTTATGATGCATCTTTGCGTTGACACGGTACAAGAATCGAACCCTCGTCTTGATTCTCGTTTCAATTCCCTCAAAATTAAGATTGAGGAATTGATAATCCGTGCTTCCAATTTCTTGTGCCCACCGCCATTTTCAGACATCACTTCTTCCCACATGTCTCTTGGTTTTGTGTTCTTATCAACCCCACAACCACTAAAAAATTTGGGCATTCTTTAATGAAGCCTCCTAAGTTGGTTCAAAGTATCATTGGATTATCATTAATTGTCCAAATTGATCAATGACATGAACAATCAGTGACCGTATCTATGGGATACAACACCATATGACTGGTGGATGTTTAGATGTGTGCTTATTACAACCTTGAGGACTATGTTGTTGTTGATGGATGGAGTAATAATACATATATCAAATGAATTATTAATTATGTATTTATATGTTATATAAATTATTAATTATGAATTTTATATGTTGAGCAACTATCCTAACATCCTTTGTTATAGAAAAGTAGTTATTGGTGTGTTATAAAAAAGGCTGTAATCCGTGAATGATGAAATAATGAAATTTTAAGTCTTTCTCAATTTCTATGACCTATTCATACTCGAATTTGAATAATTATATGTATTCATTTCCTAATTTCAATCATATAAATAGAGTTGCAACAAAAAACCCAGAGCCGTTGTCACTGTGAACAGTATTTTTAGGGTAAAAACCTTAATTTTAGGTAAAAAATAGTTCAAACGTAACTTTACACGTTCTAACGTAACTTAGGTCCTTTATTTATTTTTTTAGTAAGACTTAGGTCCCTTGTGAACATGGAAATTATTATCTTTACATTACCCATGCTTCAATTATTATTGTATTAAAGTTAACTGATCTTTTCCTTTGCCTTTTAAAAAAAGTTGTAAAGAAAGGTACAATTTGTAGTGGAAAAATAAAGATAAAGTTGATTTGAGTAAGAGTTGGGTAGTGCATTTCCTTTTCCAATCCAATCCAAAGTTGGGCAGTGCCGATTGTAAGAGTTTAAATTATTCTCCTTCGGGTTTGGTGAGTATATTTATATTCATCAATCATGATAAGCTTGAAAATAAAGAAACAAACTGTTTTGATATACTTATGGCTGTGGTGGAGTACTACTGCTAGCATCTGTGTTAATGCAACAAATGATAGTTTGAAGCCAGGTGATACATTGACTTACACATCCATGCTGTGTTCAAAACAGGGCAAGTACAAGTATTGTCTTTTATTTAACAATGATGGTTACTTGATTATAAGTACTGTTAATGGCACAGGAGTGTGGACGTATAATAGAAATCAAGCCGTAGACGTAAAATCAGCAGTTTTATCACTAGACTACTCTAGTGTGCTCAAAATAGAATCACAAAATCGGAAACCAATAATTATATACTCTTCGCCTCAACCCATCAACAACACTGTTGCCACTATGTTAGACACCGGTAACTTTGTGCTTCAACAACTTCACTCAAATGGGACGCAGAATATATTATGGCAGAGTTTTGATTATCCCACAGACATTTTGATCCCAACGATGAAGTTAGGTATTAACCGAAAAACCGGACATAATTGGTCATTGATTTCATGGTTGACTGATCCGCTACCAAATTCAGGTGAATTTAGTCTTGAATGGGAACCAAAAGAAGGTGAATTGAACATCAAGAAAAGCGGCATAGCGTATTGGAAAAGCGGAAAACTTAATAGCAATGGAGTATTCGAGAACATTCCGGCGATTGTTCAACATATGTATCAATATGTTATTGTCTCTAACAAGAATGAAGATTCTTTCACTTTCGAAGTTAAAGATGGGAGGTTTGCATGATGGGCCCTAACCTCGGTGGGGAGGTTAGTAGGTGATGGAGATATTGCTAATGCAGATATGTGTTATGGATATAATAGTGATGGAGGGTGCCAAAAATGGGAGGATATACCAACTTGCAGGGAACCTGGTGAAGTTTTTCGGAGAAAGGCAGGAAGACCAAATAGGGACAATACAACAACATTTGAACGGGATGTAACTTATGGTTACAATGATTGCAAGATGAGTTGTTGGAGAAATTGTAATTGCAATGGATTCCAAGAATTTTATGGTAATGAGACTGGATGTATATTCTATTCATGGAATTCGACACAAGATGTTAATTTGGAGAGTCCGTTTACCTTTTATTATACCTTTTATGCCTTGGCAAAGCCAATAAAATCACCTCTAAATTCCCATGGTATGTAACTTTTAATGTCATTTTAAGCGACAATTTAAGTTCACTTAGTTTTTGAATATGAAATGTTAGTAGGTTAATTATTGAGTTAGTAATTTTCTCAATGTCAAGACTTAAACTCTTGACATTTAACTCGTCAATTTCTTTAATTAGTTAGCTAAATTATGTTGAGCTACCCAACCCCCTCCTCCATCATTTAGTACTATCTTATAAATTAGATTTTTAAAGTGTCACGTTAAATTTTAAAGTAAAGATTAATCTCATTTGCATATTAACCCGTTAGTCTATTAAAAGATATATATGACAACGTTACTTATTTAAAGAAATTGATATGAAATAGCTCATTAAGTATAGCCATACAAGTCATATAAGGTTTCCAAAAAGGTCACACTAGGAACTAAAAAAATGCCTATAACAAGTAATAAATACTAGACTTATGTTTGGATTTTTTGAACTGGTCATGCTTAGGTCTTACAAATCCTAACCCATCCTAACTTATTTCTGCTCCTACCTATGGATCATAAGATATGACAATTCAAAATAAATACTTAAACTACCCATTGTCCTTAAGTGACAAACTTGCCTTGTACCTTAATTGGAGGAAAATGCAATTTGATCAAGAAAAAAAAAACTTTGTTTCACAAGACCTAAAGAACACAAATAAAATAGAAAGGTGTCAAAGGGATATTATATATTTCTATTGATCAATGTTAGAATTTAGAAACAATAGCCAAAATGACTTAGCTAAAATGAAACATCAACCAGCTTTTGTTATAAGATTCTCGATTTTCCTAAGATATATCGCAACCGATAAAATTGAAATTGGATAAGTCAAGTGAAAATTATAAGTGTTTGAACGTTAGAGGGTATAGTTTGCTCAGTTGACTAAACTTGTGATGGAAAATATAATCATGAAGATTCCAAAAGTCGTATTTATAAACGAGGTTTTTGAATTTGAAGGATATGATTAGGGTTTGGTATCAAGATAAGATCAAAAATTAAAACTTTTAGATGCATATGCTTATATCACACTTCAAATTAACTGTGTATAGTCAATGCAGGTAAAAAAAAGTGGATATGGATAACTTCTACAATCGCAGCTGCTTTACTCATATTATGCCCAATCATTTTATGCCTAGCCAAAAAGAAACAAAAATATGCACTACAAGGTATATGGATACTTGAAAATAGTCTAGTACAAATGTACTAAATCCAATCCCTTTACGGCTTTACATTCTATCTTTGTCTTTTTTTTTTTTGGTTATGTAGATAAGAAAAGTAAAAGAAAGGATTTGACGGATTCGACTGAATCCTGTAATATCGAAGATCTTGAAGATGACTTCAAGGAACATGATATAAAACTTTTTAACTTTACATCAATTTTGGAAGCAACTATGGATTTTTCACCTGAAAACAAGTTAGGACAGGGAGGCTATGGACCCGTTTATAAGGTGACTTTAAAGTTCAAATGCATTAATTATACATCAAAGATTAAGTTTGTTTAAAAGCATGTTGTAAATTACTATTATAGTAATGGTACCATCGTCATGTTGCAAACAAATGTTTATAATGTGGAAATATTGTTTTTGATGGTTGGTGATTATTGTTTTGGACAAAACTTATATGCAATTTTTTGGTATGTTCTTAGGTATTTATTTTATTTTTTTTATCGATTTTAACTCTAATATCCATGATTTCTTCAAATTCATAATTTTTTCAATGTTTGTTGTTACAACTAGAAAAAGTGTATTAATTGCTAAGAACCATATTAAAATATGCAGCTAAATTTTGTCCTTATGTTTTACGACTTCAGGGAATTTTGGCAACCGGGCAAGAAGTTGCTGTAAAAAGACTTTCAAAAACATCCGGACAAGGAATTGTGGAATTCAAAAATGAATTGGTTCTTATCAGTGAACTTCAGCACAGAAATCTTGTACAGCTACTTGGTTGTTGTATTCATCAAGAAGAAAGGATTCTAATATATGAATACATGCCAAACAAAAGCTTGGATTTCTATCTATTTGGTGAGAATATGTTGAAGTCTATTTTGTATGTGATGTTTTTTTTTAGGACAAATTCATAAAATTGTGTTCATTATTATGTAACAATTAAAGCACATTTACAATAAAACTTGAGTTTTCTTAACTAAATATTTTTTGTAATAATTGTTGATAGTTCACTGAAATAAAGTGTTATCATAACTTGAAAATAACCAAGTAAAACTCTTGTTCTCTGTGACTCATTAGCTAGGCATATACAATTAAAATAGCATTTTGGTTTGATACTTTTGAGTAGTATAAATTTTAGCATTAATTGTTATGTTTTCATTGAAAAGATTGTACGAAAACGAAGCTGCTAGATTGGAAGAAGCGTTCCAACATAATAGAAGGAATTGCTCAAGGATTGCTCTATCTTCATAAGTACTCAAGACTCAAAATCATTCATAGAGACTTGAAGGCGAGCAACATACTTCTTGATGAGAATATGAACCCAAAAATTTCTGATTTTGGCTTGGCAAGAATGTTCACACAACAGGAATCCGTAGTAAATACCAACAGGATTGTTGGGACATAGTGAGTTTTCTAGACTTTTATGGTTTCAAATGTTTTATTGATGATTTTGTGAAAACTTTATTTATTTTTTGAAAGTTATGATTTTTTGTGCAGTGGATACATGTCTCCAGAATATGCCATGGAAGGAGTTTGTTCTACAAAGTCTGACGTCTATAGCTTTGGAGTGTTGCTTCTTGAAATCGTTTGTGGAAGAAAAAACAATAGCTTCTATGATGTTGATCGTCCACTAAATCTAATAGGACATGTATGTCAGTTACTCTCATCGAGTTTTTTTAATAAATATTACTCTTTGTTCCTAATTTGATTAAATTATTAATAGGCATGGGAGTTATGGAATGAGGGTGAGTATCTACAGCTAATGGATCCAACATTAAATGACACATTTATTCATGATGAAGTGCAAAGGTGCATTCATGTTGGTCTCTTATGTGTAGAGCATTATGCAAATGATCGACCTACAATGGCTGATGTTATATCTGTGTTAACAAACAAATATGAACTCACAAACTTGCCAAGAAGACCGGCATTTTATGTTAGAAGAGAAATCTTTGAGGGGGAAACAACTTCCAAAGGGCAAGACACCGACACCTATTCTACGACAACAATTTCTACGTCATGTGAAGAAGGGAAAATATAAATAATAAACATCGCTTGTATATGGTTTTGGTTTATAAAACATACTCATTTTCTGTGTAAAAAAATAAAATCACGCATTGGTCCTTTTAATATGTATATTTTCATAGTTCTCGTTATGGCTATATCAGATTTTTCATAATCCATGTAAAAGAAAATTTCTTTATTCGTCACCAATCACTTTTAAATTCTAGCAAGTCTTGTTTATAAATGGCAGATAACAAATTAGTTGCATAAGATAGGTACTAAAAAGTATGCCAATGACAAAAATGGATAACATTTTAGTTTAATTGCTTTCACAAATGGGAGGTTGGATGGCTTGAGTGGTTTGAGCTAAAAGAAAAGGAGTTGTAGGTCCTGAGTTTAAACCCGGAAGAAACTCGAACGAAGGAGTAAATATTAATCTAACAACAAATTACTAACATTTGTCATTGAAAAAAATGCTTTTACAAAATCAAAAAGTGGAAAAATCTTACAAGAAGTAAGAATAAATGTTGGGTTGTAAGTGTGAGGGGTTAAGTCCAACATGTAAACAGACAAAATGTTGGATATATAAGAGAGTTGGCCCATATAGTTAATGCTTTAAAGTTTTAGGTGGAGATGTGGTTTCTTCATATTTTGAAGTCTTGGACCGTTGACTCATATCACATCTACTCCAAAACTATAGTTCACATAAATAGAACATATTTTAATATGAGCACTTATATATACACCTTTTTGTTTTTCTACACCTCTTCAACACCTCATTTCTCTCTATCTCTCTTTTCTTATCACATGAGCAATTTATCACATCTATCACAACATTCTTTTTATCTCTATCTCTCTCTAGCGCTAGATTGAATTTGGGTGTCTAAAGATTATATTCCTTTCAATATATGTCAATAGATTATAATGACAGCACCACATAAATAGAACATATTTCAATTTCAATATTTAAACTACACAACGCCATTGGGAGCGACATCTCAGTGTCTACAGAGACACCTTATAGAATCTTCTAGCTGTCATGATATTTTGGTTTAAACATGGCTCTTTTAGACATGTTGGCTTAATCAGACGGCATAGGGCACCCTGCCTTTCATGCTCCTAAATGAGTTAGAGAATTTATTTTCCTATCCTCTTGCCTTCTCGCGCGCCCTCCTATTGGAAGAAAATACCCCCGTCCGGATTTTTAATCCAAACTTTTTTTATGTATTTTCAGACTACATAATCTTAACCCAGTTAAAAGTCAATAAACATATTGTAATCGATATGATTTTTTCTTTTGACCATCGTACTATCCCTAAAATACCTATATATAAATTGTGGGAACGATATGAATAGTCATGAGCAGTGACCATATATGGTATCATAACCTGAAGAGGGGATTTACATTGAATATAGAGAATAATGCAAGGCTAGTTATAGCCACAAAACCCTCTTTGATTGTAAGTACAGTCAAATAAAACGTTTAAAATGACCAAACCAACCAAAAAAGCATAAACATAACACAAACTGTCCAAACATTTGTTGTAATGCTACAGTCCACATTTTGGACTAGTTCGGATTATATAATCCAAACACCAGCCCAAATTGCTTTGGATAAGATACTCTAATTTTTTTTCTTTAGATTTTGTGCTTCAGAGGGTTAGGTCGGGTTCAGATTATATAATCTGAGTCGTGCCCAAAACACTGAAAATTGAAGAAAAAAATTGTCATTAAATCAAATTCTACAACAACATTGACATACATTAAACATAACAATGTTGACCACATAATTTCAATAACATAATTCAACAATGTAAAATAACATAATAAAATAACACATACGCTCATAAATCAACCAAACTAAATTCTTCATCAGCTATATCCTCAGAAGTCATGATCTCTTCGTAGCTCCGAGGTTGAATCAAACTTTCCTTGATATCATGAAAAAATCTTACCAAGGAAATGTCTAACTCAAATGACCCTTATAAATTGTGCTGCCGAATATAGAGAACATGATTCTCACGTCGTAGTTGTTTCGGAGCTTCATCTGGGTGAACCAGATGCTTCCATCTTGGTCGATCGACGGATAGAGATATTCAACACTGTCCATCCTCCATGTGTCTTTATGGTTGAGTCAGCTATTTATTTGGTCCAGTTGATCCTTCAAGATAGACAATTTGACATCAACATGGATCCTTACCAGATTAGGTTTCACATCGTTGTAGTAAACTGAGGCTAGCTTAGTGTTTTTGCTGGATAAGTGTTGATAGTAAATACACCAATTTATATAAGTGTATGGGAATCATGAACAACATAAATTGTTGGTGCAAGTGGACTACAAAAAACTAATATATTTGACTAGTTCAGATTATATAATCTGAAACTTGTCAAATCCTCCTAAACACAGGTTTTCACACGGTATGGGTAGGTTTCAAATTATATAATCTGAAACAATACTGGTAAGGTTTTCGATAATATAATCCGAAGCAGTTTAGAATGTGGACGAAGCAAGATTGGCTACTTTCATGTGTTTTTTACCGTATTTTCATGGTTTCAACCTTCCCTTGACTGTCATTACAATCTATGTTTGCATTTTTCACATAAAAGTCCACTCAGTCTTCACAATTTCTCATTCCAATTTACATTCTCTTCTTTTATTTCTGTTCTTTGAGTCGTCTATGATAGCAATATTTCACAATTGGCCTTTCATACAAAGGTTCATATCATCTAGTGGGGATAATATGAATGGTTAAAGGGAATTGTTCCACTCTGCAAATGTATAATGAATTCTTGATCAAATAATAAACTAGGTTGAATTCTTGTCAATTTATATTATGTTACTTTAATTTATGTCAGTTTTAATTTCTTTTTATAAAAATACAAAAAGATGATGCCAATTTTAATTTTTCTTTATTATTTAATTTTACTCGACATGTTTAATCAAATTAAAACATAAAGCACAATAAACAAACCAATCTGATTCATGTTTTCGTAATTGGCATGATTTAAGGGTAAGAGACTAAGATACAGCGACATGGTTTAAATTAGTATGCTAGGAGGGAGACTTTTCTCCACAAAGTGTGTTTTGTGTTGTTACAATACCCTTGGTGTTGATTGTAGTACCTAGAGAATTAACCTTTGACGGATTCAACTTTGAAACCACATATGAGTATTTGTGATATTATTTTTCCTTGAGTCCTTTTATGTTAAGTTGTTGCATTTAATTTTTCCATTTGCAAGCTAAGTTGCTTGAGATATAAGCAACGGTTCAAGTGTGGGGAGTTTGATAAGATTTAAAATGCACCATCTAAATAGCTTGATTTTCATTTGTTTTAGAGTAGTTTGTCATGTTTTGCACAGATGCTGCTGGTGTTTTGCTTGTGTTACAGGTACTTGAGTGTTGGAAGTGAAAACAAAGCAAAGAGACTGAAAATGTAGCTGGTGACGGTCATACTCCCAGGAGTGACGGCCACGATGCATCCCTGTGTGATGCTCGTCAGAGCTAGAGACCAAAAGTCAAGGAAGGAATTGAAAAGGTCAATGACGGTCTGACCTTCGTAGGGTATGACGCCCGTCATGCACCCAGAAGCCAGTTTTTTCAGATTGCTCTTAAGAGATTTGCTTGCGATGCAACTTCTTTGGCATTTCTTCTGCACAATTTTGAGAACTTTCAGCTTAGAATAGGCTATTAAAGCAACCAAACACTTAGTTTAATGTACCTTGTGCTACTGTATTATATATTATAACTTTCAGAACCTTTGTTTTATTTTATTCAGCCAAGTGCTATTCTTGTTATTATTTCGTTGCTGCAACGTTAATTTCAAATCCAATTAATTGTCTTATTACTGTTGTTGTGCTCGTGTGCTGCTGCAGTTCTTTTATTTTCCCTGTTTGCTGCGCTTAAGGTGTTTTTTTCCTTTTCATTCCAATCGTAATATAGCACGGCCGCAACTGTTCTCTTTTGTTCAAATTGTCCATCGATTTATAGGTTCTGTCCCTTTATTTACTTTTTAATATGAATTGATCTAAGATTTTTGTTTTGTTGATAAAGGCTAAATAACATAAAACAATCCAGGAGGGGGCCTGAACCCTGTTACAACAAAGTAATACGAGAGTAAGGGATGCCTAAGCTATCCTGATTCAAAGAAGACAAAATAAAAGAGCATTCTTTGCAAGTGCATCTGCAACACTATTGCCCTCTCGGAAGATATGCGAACAAGTACCATTTAACGATCGGAACTTCCCCATACAGTTAGACCACCTATTCCGAAGCAACCAAGGAACCCCTGTACCACCATTCAAACCTAGAATAACTTGCTTAGAGTCACTTTCAAGCCAAAGATCATGCCAATTTTCATCAAAAGCTTTTTCAATTGCGTACATGGCAGCGGTGAGCTCGGCAGTGAATGCAGTAGCAATACCAATATTCTGCACAAAGCTGCCCAGGAAAGCCGCATTCAATCCTCTAAACACACCTCCAATCGAGGCAGCTGAAGGCGAACCCACCACGGACCCATGAATGTTGACTTTCACTGTTCCAGCTGGAGGGGGACGCCACAGAACATCGACCACAACCAGAGCCTGAGGGACACAAGAGGAAAGATGAAACAGTTGGGAGACCAAATAATCTGCCTAAGAGTGCAAGCTAGTTTTAACAAGGATGGAGCAACTTAAATTGACTTCTGCAATGAGCTTAGAAAACATGCAACTTGGCAGAGAGTATCACCTCCCTGACTGCCCCTTCCCAATTTAAGTGTGTGCTGAACAAAAAAGAAATCCCGGTAGACCGATTAATAGGATGCTTACTCCTAGCTTCTAACCTCTGCCATAACTTAGCAGTTTCAGGACAATCTAGAAAAATATGAGCAGAAGTTTCCAAAGCTTTGTAACAGAAACAACAGACAGAAACCACAACACAGCCACGCTTGCGCAAATTATCATCCGTAGGGAGCTTGTTATGCGCAAACCGCCAAAAAATAAAGCAACGAGAAGGAGGAACAAAAATGTTCCAAACCAACCTACACCATGGCAAATATGACACCGCTTCGGAAAAGAAAGAAAAGGCAACTTTGGTAGACAACACACCGTCAGGCGTATTCATCCAAATAAAGGAGTTTTTCTGCGGTTCCAAACAGAGAGTGGTGTTGATGATTTGCTGTGAAATATCCGGAAACTTTTGATACATCCACGAAGGAAGAAGCCAGCGCCCATCCACACTAAAATCCGAGACTGGCATAGAGAGGTGCTTCAACAAATTCTCAGGAATCTGAAGCAAATCTACAAGCGAGGCAGAGAGCCATTTATCCGACCAGAATTTCACAGAGAGACCGTCCCCCATAATCCATCTAGAATGCACTTGGACCGTGTCCACAAAAGGCTTGATCCCCTGCCAAATTGAAGAGGTCATGTAATGTTTGATTGGAGCACCATCACGAAAGTAACGATTACGGAATAATTGAGCCCATTGCTCATCAGAGGAGTGCATTCTCCAACAAAGGTGTAGCATTTCACAGAGGAGTGAATTCATCTAAGATAAATTTAGAGTATTATTTCAATATGTGTGAGTAGTTTAATTGAGTCCAAAACGAGAGGACAGTCATACAGATGGAACTCATATAAATTACATGTGTATTTGATTACAAGAAGAATAAAATCAATGTTCTGAAAATTCTGTTTTAATTTAAAGCTTTACTACGAAAGTAGAAACATAGAAATATCGCTTACGCGTAGAAAGAGCGGCAACGGTATTGGACTTAGAAAATTCAGATTTTTAATCAAGTTAGTAGCGATAGCACTTTTCTAATTAATTAAAAACCTACTGAATTAGAAAAGGGAATTTTAGACACGCAGTTAAGCACTACGAAAGTAGAAAATTATGTGTCTAAAATTCGATAACGGATTGTGAAAGAAAACGATGTCTCTAATTTGGTATTTTTCTAGAAAAATATTATATTCTTGTCACAAACAAGCACCGTAATTTGTATGAGTAACTTAGGTGGACGAAAATCATCGTTTTGACATCTCATTGTTATTATTAAATTAAATTCTGTATTTTATTTTTACACGCAAAACAAATTGTTTTGAATTAGCCTTAGATAAACAAAGAAACGACATATATCGGTACTTGTAAGTTAGTCTCTATAGAATCGACAAATCTTTATATTACATAATATAGAGAAAGAAGATAATCCAACCAAGGGCACATTATTTCTTGATAATCAATTTACTTAGCCTTTGTATAGTTAGCTGTTATTCAGTCTTAGTAGCTTACTGTGTTCATTCATTGATGTATATATGCACATTGTATCAAATCATTCAGTAATAAGAATCATTAATTTTCTCTTTTCCTTGTTTCCAGAGCCAGGTTCCCACGCGGGAAAGGTTGTTTCGATCTATAACGGTTTCTAACCGTTTTTCTTCCGTTGTGTTTTCTCTTCCGATCATCATTTTTGATCATTTTTCTTTGATCTTTGGTGTTAGATTATTGATTCTTCACCTTGATTCTTGTTTTTCGTTGCTTTTTCCATTTTTGATTTGATTGATTTCATCTTCAATCGTTCAATTCATTAATTTTTTCTTCTTCGTTGTGATCTTCATTTTACATTGGTGCGATTTTCACTCTGTTTTATGCAATTTCTTCTCTATTTCCATGGCTCCACATAATTATTCTCCTGATACTGAATCTGTCTACTTTGTGCATCCAAGTGAAAGCTCTAGTTCATTATCCATATCTCCCAAACTCAATGGTTCGAACTACATTGCTTGGAGTCGCACCGTTGAACGCTCATTGGTGGACAAAGAACAAATTAGGGTTCATCAATGGTTTTATAGCTATGCCAGCTTGGGAACGGTGCAACCATCTGGTTCAATCTTGGGTCATTAACTCAGTTTCTGATTCTATTGCACAAACTATAGTGTTTTGTGATATTGCTCTTGAGATTTGGATTGATCTAAAGGAAAGATTTTCCAAAATTGATCGCATTTGCATTGCAAATCTACGTTCTTCCATTAACAATCTCAAGAAAGGTGCAAAATCAGTTTTGGATTACTTTACTGAAATGAATTCACTTTGGGAAGAATTGTCTTCTCATAGACCTATACCTAGTTATGTTTGCATTCACAGTTGTCGTTGTGAAGCTTCTCATGTTAAAACTCATAGAAATGAAGATCAAATAATGGAATTTCTCACTGGTTTGAATGAGCAGTTTTCAGTGGTTAAAACTAAAATTCTCTTGCTTGATCCCCTTCCCTCACTGAGCAAGGTTTATTCTCTTGTCATTCAAGAAGAAAGCAATACATCTTCCTTGATTCCTGTGAGTGTGGTTGACGATAACCCTATTCAGATGAATGCCACTGATGCTAGAAAGGCTCAATCTCATGGAAAAGGCTATTGTCCTTATAATTCTTCCAAACCTGCTAGGTTTTGTACCTTTTGCAATCGCACTAATCATATAGTGGATTTATGCTATCAAAAGCATGGGTACCCCAATGTATCAACCAACATCAATCTCGTTCTAATGTTGTTTCTCATGTTGATTCTGATGCTATTACTTCTGCACCAAGCACGGATACTTCCACAAGTTCCACTACCGGTTTACCTCCTAAACAATACTCTCAACTTGTATCCTTGGTGCAACAAGCAAACTTGGTTGCTCCAATATCTTCTCCACCTGGCCCTACTTCAAATCACATCACTGCATCACCTTTGATTTCTTCCAGTATTTCTTATACTAATGCTTTTTCTTCAAACTCTTCCCACAATACTTATTGGCTCATTGATTCAGGAGAAAATGAGCATATATGTTGCAATCTTTCTTACTTTAGTTCTCTATATACAATTCAACCTGTTAAAGTTACATTACCTAGTGGTCAAATTATTGTTGTGTCTTATGCTGACGTTGTCTCTTTTACTCCTCAATTTTTACCTCACCAATGTATTGTATTCTCCTACCTTTCACTTGAATATCATTTCTGTTGTCAAGCATTGTCATTCTTTATCTTGCAGTTTAAATTTTTCCTTTGATCAATGTGTTATACAGGACAACAAGTCTTTGAGGATGATTGGTTTTGCTAAACAGATGGATGGATTGTACAAGTATCTTCCAGCTTCTTCTGAGTCCAAATTAGTTTCTAGTTGTTCCATCAATAAGTCTTGTAATAGTACTATTCAATCTTATTCTAATTCTCGCAATGTTATTACTTCCTATGCATTGTGGAATTCAGACTAGGTCACTTGTCTCTTCTAGGTTACATCAGATGATATCTCTGTATCCATATATTAAAGTCAATAAAAATGTTGTTTGTGATCTTTGTCATTATGTTAAACATAAGCATTTACCTTTTATTCATAGTATTTCTCATGCTTCTGATAATTTTGAACTCCTTCATTTTGACATGTGGGGCCCCTTATCTACTTTGTCTGTTCATGGCCATAGATATTTTCTTACCATTTTAGATGATCATAGTAGATTTCTATGGATCATTCTTTTAAAATCCAAAGCTGAAGTTTCCAATCATGTTAAGAATTTTGTTACCTTAATCCAAAATCAGTTCCATATCACTCCCAAATACACAAGAGCATACAATGGTCCTGAGTTTTTACTTCATGATTTTTATGCTTCCCATGGCATCATTCATCAGAGATCATGTGTTGAAACTCCCCCACAAAATGGGAGAGTAGAACGCAAACACCAACACATCCTTAATGTTGGTAGAGCTTTGTTATTTCAATCCAAATTACCTCCATCTTACTGGTCTTATGTCATTCTTCATGTAGTTTTTCTCATTAATAGGATTTCCACTCCTTTACTTAATCATCAGTCACCTTATTTTGTTCTCCATAACAAGTTACCAGATATCAATGTGTTCAAAGTTTTTAGATGTTTATGTTATGCATCCACTCTTCATAATCATAGAACCAAACTTAACCCTAGGGCTCGTAAATCTCTCTTTTTAGGTTACAAGTCTAGCTACAAAGGATTTGTCCTTCTTGATCTTATTTCTAGATAAATTTTTATTTCTAGACATGTTTCTTTTCATGAAACCATTCTTACCTATCACACTGATTCATCATCCACCACTTTGCACTGGGAGTATTTTTCCCCTATTCCTGTTTCCTCAGATTCTCAGTCTTCTATTCCTGATACTCCCATTTGTCCCCCTACCATCATTGATGATATTCCCACACCTGATATATCATCTCCTACTGCTCCATCACCTATTATTACTTCCCCTAGATGTTCCACTAGAATCATAAATCCACCATCTCATCTCCAAATTTTTTTTTGCAATAATATTCATTCCTCCACATATTCCTTACCTCACTATCTTTCTTATGATAATATTTCTGCTGATCATTCTTCTTTTATTTCTGATTTTCATGCAAATACTTAACCAACTACCTATGTTGAGGCAAGCAAGCATGATTGTTGGAATCAAGCAATGCAAGTTGAGTTATTGGCTCTTGAGAAGTCGGGTACCTGGGATATTGTGAATTTGCCATCTCATGCTAAGCCTATTGGTTGCAGATGGATATACAAGGTTAAACCTCATGTAAATGGTTCCATAGAGAGATATAAGGCACTATTAGTTGCTAAAGGCTATACTCAAATTGATGGGCTTGATTATTTTGACACATTCTCACCTGTAGCAAAGCTCGCTACTGTTAGATTAGTAATGGCCTTAGCTTCCATCAACAATTGGTATTTACATCAACTTGATGTGAATGATGCCTTTTTGCATGGAGAATTAGAAGAAGATGTGTACATGATTGTCCCTCCAGGCATTAAAACCACCAAACCTAATCAAGTTTGTAAATTTAAGAAATCTCTTTATGGATTGAAGCAAGCCAGTAGGAAATGGTATAAGAAACTTACCTATGTGCTTACTCAACAACACTATACTCAAGCTACATCTGACCATTCCTTGTTTATCAAGAAAACATCAGATTCATTCATTGTGCTTCTGGTTTATGTTGATGATATAATTCTAGCTGGTGATTCTCTTCATGAATTTCAACACCTCAACTCTATTTTGGATACATCTTTATAATTGAAGATTTAGGGCAGTTGAAATACTTCCTTGGTATTGAAGTTGCACATTCCAAACTTGGCATTTCCCAATGTCAAAGAAATTATTGTCTTAACCTACTTTCTGATTCAGGTTATATTGGCTCTAAACCTCCTGTTTCCACTCCCTCTGATTCTTCTTTGAAACTTCATCATGATTCTAGCTGAAGTAAATAAAATAGTCACAAGGAGG
>Ga0228711_1000114_pt1 | contig 68631 bp, 25 predicted proteins | sample MedpolnodulmetaG_2_FD_177996 | JGI IMG/M metagenome (GOLD analysis project Ga0228711, IMG submission 177996) | Root nodule microbial communities from Medicago polymorpha collected in Santa Monica, California, United States - brown nodules | ecosystem: Host-associated > Plants > Roots > Nodule...
ATTACATAGCTTTTTTTTTTTAATAAAAAAAAGACATATCTTTTCGACCCTTTTTAACAAAAGATATGTATGCAGTGTAATTTAAAAAAAATGCCAAAATAGGTATAAGTGTACAAATATGATGTCATATTGAATATGATTTATTTTTGGAATACTACAATATTGTTATTTTGAGAGGACGTATTGCCATATACACCTTCCGGTCATTAATATAAGCAAAAATTAATATTTTACATTCATTCATTAAATGATGTATATGGAATAAATAGTGTATTGTTTTGAGAGGACGTATTACCATATATTGTTTGATATATATTTTTTAAAAATATTGATGATAACGATTTAAAAATCAAGAAAATTTATTTGTAAAAGTGATGTGAAAAAAAAAATTGTAAAGCGAAGAATAAAGAAAAGATTGTGAACAAAATTAATATGGAGTCGGTTTTGAAGCAATCATGATTATTAGTTTTAATAATACAATGAATACATTGATTACAATTTATTTTCATTGCTTTGATAAAAAAGAATACATTGATTGCAAAATTAAGATATTGAATAAGATATGGAATATTTTTATGGGCAATTAAATACTATACCTTTTTAAATAAACCTGTACACCGTTTTTTCTATGAAAAGAAATGAACCAGATTTTATTTTTTTTAATATAATAATCCTTCTTGCTCTATATATACTGTACTCCAATTTGATAAAAAAAATAAAATATACTACTCCTAAGAAAGAGTGAAGAAGAAAGAAGAAAAGAAAATTAAAACAAGTATGGATCATAATTTTGTGCTCTCTTTTTCTGTGTTTCTTATTCTCTTCAGTTACAATGTCAATGCTGGTTTCGATGAGTTAGCCACTATACCATACAATGATGGTTTTTCTCATGTCTTTGGCAACGTTGTTCCATCATTCGATGGTAACTCTGTCCAAATCTCCCTCAATAAAAACTCTGGTAAATTTTAAACTTTTATTTTATTTTATTTTTCATAACATCAAAATTTTATATTTTGTGGTATGGTTTTTTGAATTGACGGATTTTTATTTTTATTTTTATGAATATATTATAGGGTCTGGTTTCAATACCTCTAATAGATATAAGTACGGACTTTTTAGCGCAAAGATCAAGTTACCATCGAATTATACTGCTGGTGTTTGCGTTACGTTCTATGTAAGTACACAAATCCTACTTAATCTAAAGGCACACGATCTACACGTATAATTTTATGAAACATGTTTCTTAGACATCTTAAAGGTGTAATCACTTCGAGATAGATTGAGATAAAGGAGAGTAATATTGTATATGTGATGTGTTGATAGTGTGATACAAAGTGAATAAGATTTTGAATGAGTATAATTTTATCTTGGTTTTTGCTCTTTGATTTTCACTTTGGTATCAACTTTTCAATTTATGGCTTAATCCAACAACATGGTATTAGAGATGCGATGAAATAAAAAAATTGTGTTTGGTGCTTATTTTCAGCTTTAGTTTTTTTTTTTTTTTTTAGGAAATTATTTTTTTTTTTTTTTTTTTTTTATTAAAAAATTTTTTTTTGTTTTTTTTTTTTTTTTTTTTTTTTTTTTTTTTTTTTTAGGAAATGCTTTAGTTATTAAGGGATTCTCTACTTATTAATTTTATACATATTTCACACATTACTTTTCTTACTTTTTATTTTATTTCATGAAAGATCAGTAAAAAAACACTTAGTACCATTTAATTTTTCTTCTAATTTGGTGAATGATTTTCGAAACAAGTTGCAAAGTCAGTAATCTATAAATTCAGTAGCGTGATTGAAACTCCAATTTATATATCAAATTTTTTTAAAGGGAAAAGGTCTGAAAAAAAACGAAATGGATTAATTTCAATAGTAATCTTATCATACATTTATTTTTGGAATTTTCGTTGGTGTTACAGACAACAAACCAGCAAGTGTTTGAGAAAATGCACGATGAACTTGATTTTGAGTTCTTGGGTAGCATAGCCGGAAAACAATGGAAACTTCAAACCAACTTGTATGGAAATGGAAGCACTGGTCGTGGCCGTGAAGAGCGCTACAATCTTTGGTTCGACCCAACTCAAGAATACCACAGATACAGTATTCTTTGGACCCGGCAAAATGTCATGTAAGTGTGTGTCTATATTTCTTGCTACATTCATGCTATATAATTAAATGATGATATATGTTTTGAGTTTATGTAAAAAAAAAAAAAATTCATAGACAAAGAGTATTATGCGAACAAATTGATATAAGTAGTTTAATGCTTTCAGTATTGTATATTATGCAGACAAATTAACATAAGTAGTTTAGTGCATCAAAAAAGAAAAAAAAAATACATAAGTAGTTTATTATACATATTAATGCGTTTGTAAAATTTGACTGGAATTAAAATATTCCCCTTCGATTAGTCTAGGAAGCAGTTTTATTACACGGAAATATATGTAAACTTATACCTACCTACCCTATGTTTTGTTAAATAAATGTGTGTGCATGGCTATGATTAAATTAATTAATAGTATACTTATCACATGTTTTGATGAAATATTGTAGATTTTACATTGATGAAATTCCAATTCGAGAGGTGTTGCGGAATGAGGAAATGGGAAGTGAGTATCCATCAAAGCCAATGTCAGTGTATGCTACTATATGGGATGCATCACCTTGGGCCACAGGTGGTGCCAAAGGTGGTGGTCATTACCCAGTGAAATATGAATATGCTCCCTTTGTAGCTCAATATAAGGACCTAGTCGTCAAGGGTTGCTCTGTTGATTCGATTCAAGAAGTCTCAAACGACGACTCTTGTTCTGATGATCTGGAAGCGCAAGACTATGCTGCCTTGACCCCCTTGGGACGCCTCAAAATGAGAAGGTTTCGTCAACGTTATATGCACTACTCATACTGCTATAATACAAATAAGTACACCATCCCACTACCTGAGTGTAATATTACTTCGGACGAGAAACAAATGTTTACCAAATATGGAGAATCGAAATTTGTTGAGAGCCACCGTCGAAATTCTAGGCAGAGAGGTCGTACTTCAACTCCGGTTGGTGGTATATGATTATTTGATTAGAATAATAGATTAATGTAGATTTTTTTTTTGTTTACCTTCGAAGTAAACAATATAAATTATTGTGTAGATTATTTCTTTCGCGGAATCTAGAACTCTTCTCAACTACTCCATCTCATACCGCTAGTCATTGTGCATGAAAGTGAACATAGATCTCACAGTTATATCATGAATCAAGTGTCTCAACCGAATTAATCTCATTAATACAACGTGTAAATATGGATAGTCAAGCTAATTTAAAATTCTATTAGTAATTGAAAGTTACTAAAATTCTATATAGATTGATTTGATTGAAAGAGTTAGATGGTACACTATACTTAGAGCCTAATTAAAAATTCGTTAACAATTGGGTAGCAGTGAATCTTGCAGCACAATGCAAAGAGGTTGTGACGTATAATCCATATACTAAATGCTACTTAAGCATAACATAGAGATAGAGTCATTGAGCACTTAAAACAAGAAGAAAAAGTGAATGAAGGTGAATAAGGATGTCAAATTTGTGAAAATTCAAGGCGGTATAAACAAGCCCCCAAATTTAAAGTATGATAAAGGTTCCAATAGGATCTTATGGCTGGTAAACAATGTGTGGTGCAATACAAACATTAACATTTTAGTCATATATATGTTAGAGAAAGTGAAAATGATGGTCCAGCAATCTTTTAATTGCAGTGGTACGTATCTATGGCATAACCGCATAAGTAGTTACACAGAATAAACTTGGCCATCATATTAATTACTTGTATATACCTACTCATAAAGTTAAAACGCCAACTCATAAAGCTCTGTTGATGCATCCTCACACAATTATTTCATACTTTACCTTTTTTGGATTAATTTCCTTAAACCAATATAATTTTCCAAAACAGTGCAATTCTACAAAGGGTTGGCCGACAACATGTCATGACTCATAGACACCATGGAATCTTGTTCATGAAGATAAATAAATTAACCTTTCTCTAAGCCTCTAAAAACAAAACCTATTCAAGGATTTATTTTTAAAACTTTTGAAAAAGCTAACTTATATCTTTCTTTACCATCTTTTTCTAAAAGCAACCAAACAATCCATGATGTCAAAATATTATCTTCAATAAAAGTTTTTCAAGTTGCCATGACAGTAGTATCTTTATTACATCAACCAAGATCATGGTTGAGTCATCCCACAAAAGGCTCAAGATTCAGTTCCTACTTTTCATCCTTTTAAATACTACCTCCTTAGAATACAAAGGGACTGATCAAACCAAGCAAGCATAACTTCCTCTAATAGCTCAAACCATTCTCTTCACCTTCTACTGCTAGTCTTTTCAACAAAACACAAACCTTAGTAATCATCATTCAACATGCAGATCTCACCTCTTCATGAGCTAGTTGTTGGAACTCCAATCATATATCATCAGTTTCAAAATTCGGTTAATAGATACTTACTTGATTCTGCCTCTCATCAATGTCAATATCCATCCAAACATCAAAGCAAAAGTAAGACTTTGTTTCCTTTACAGACGAATCACGAACATCTGTATTGATGGTTTTACCAATAGAGTGCTTTATCGTTTCAGGTTTAACAAATTCTAACAAGAAAAGACTTGCTAGGAAGGCTGATAGTCTCTCACAAAAAGTCCAAGAACATGGTGAGTTTCCATCTGATATTGCTCAGTTTATGAAATCCATGCCATTTGACTGCAATATCTATATCAGCTTAACTCATCTTAGTGTTGATTGATAATTTCTAATCCTATTTTATATAATTCTGAAATTTCAGTAAGACTGGGAGCAAATATTTCTGAAACAATAAAGAGGAAGTTGAGCTTAGGTGCTCGAATTCTTCAAGTGGGTGGAGTGGAGAAAATTTTTATGCAGTATTTTAGTGTGAAAGAGGATGAGAGCCTGTTGAAAGTTTCGCATTGTTATCTCTCCACCACATCTGGCCCTCTATCTGGTCTCCTCTTCATCTCCAATGAAAAGGTTGCCTTTTGTAGTGACAGATCAATAAAAGTCTTCAATCAGAAAGGTCAAATGTGCAGGATCCGCTATAAGGTAAGCCGTGAACTATATAAATACATAAAGAAATCTCTTCATATATCTCATTTTTCCCTAATTCAAGATTTTTTATGTATAGGTTGCAATTCCACTGAAGAAGATCAAGTGTGTGAGGCAAAGTCAAAATGTTGAGAAGCCAACGCAGAAGTACATAAATATAGTTACAGTGGATAACTTCGATTTCTGGCTTATGGGTGTCTTAAAATATCAGAAAACTTTCAAATATCTCGAGCAGGCAATTTCACAAGTTCACCATTAGAGCATAATAACATAGATAGTTGAGATTTGAAAATTAAGATACCACATGATTCATTTCATTCATATCCGCTTGGATGCAGACATGGCTGTCAACATATTGTTGATAAAGTTGTGGATGAAGGGAGATTTGTTTTTATGATAGGAACCAAGATGGAGGGAAATGTAAATAGAAAGAATGAAGAAAACTATTAGGTGCAAGTTTAAGTTTAAGTTCAATTACTTAGTGGATTTATTAAGTGCAAGTTTTAAGGAACTTTCAAATTGTATTCAGACCATCCGAATTTTCAATGAAATTTGTCTATGAATTTTCAAATGTGAATCTTTTTCAATTATTTAGTTTAAATAACTTAACATAGAGGATCCATATATGAATACCATAGGTAAAATAATTGGGAATTAGTCTCTTAACTTTGTTAATTTAACAATTCTAACACCACCATTCTACCTTTTTATGGACCTCAAGAATCACTTCAGGCAGTTCCACCAAGGTTGCGTTATGCGAAGGTTAGTTTGTTAGTTGGTACTAGACAAAGCTGTAAAGTGAATTGGTTTTGTGGTCAACGTTCAGGGGCTTCGGTAGTTATAGTGCCTTTTCCTTTTAGGCTTCATGTTTGGGGATTGTGTTTGATACCTTGTATTTGGTACATGTGGTTTGTTAGAGTGTCTTCTCCTTTTAGGCTTGACGCTTGGGAATTTTGTTTGGTACTTTGTGCTCAGTACCCAAGGGACTCGATCAAAGGAGCAAGTTGTGACTGATTAGCAGCATTAAAAGAGTCTCAGCAGCAGCCGGAGGGGTGGATATGGTCGATCAGGACTTGGAGTAGCCAAATAGCTGGAGGTGACTGACCAAGAGCACCTGAGGAGTCCCAACGACAGTAGAGTTCTCCCGTACATAGCCACCAAATGTTATGATTTTGTATGTCATCCAATCATTGCCATCAAATGAAGAAATATTCCGTTGGGGCTACACCCGAGATTGCGTAACAGGGAGGAAGGGGGTTAACTCCTCCAAAACCCCAGGAATACGACGCTATAAAAGGATCATTGTGTTAGAGACAACGGTAGACTTGTCACAAATTTCTCAAAATACTAGGTTATTAGTTTCTAATAAGGGGCTACATCCTAGATTTGTTTTCTAGGCAGGAACATATAGTGTGCAATGGTAAGGGATTATGAAAAAGAAGAAAAGGCCATGGCACTTGAAATTGGTAAATGAAAAGGAAACAGTCTATTTGAGGCTAAGGAGGACATCATGTGTTAGACATACTTTAATGTTTTGTAACGTCCAAAGGAAGAATGCTTATTACTTACTATGCACAACATAATAGACTTTATTCGATAAGGGAATTGAAGTATTGATGTTATGTTGTGCACTTGAATTTCGAAGGGGAATGATTACAATCTACGATGCCTACATTCTAGATTGCCTGGTGTCAACCTGAATGCATACATGAGGAGAACATAGATCTCACAAAGTTAGTTATATTCTGAATGAATTAGATCTTTCCACCAAATTGATGACGGTTAAGTTCAGGTCTTGTACTAGGTTATCATATCATTGACCAATTTAAGTTTTGCTAGTCAAATTATTAGTCTCACGGACTGCTACAACTTGTAAATTTAATTAATTAATAATGGTTAGTCAAGCTAATTCATTAAAATGATTATATTCTTCAAAAGAAATAACATTATAAAAAGGTAGTAGTACTATTGTGAATCTCTCAGAGTCAGTCGTCGTCTCGGTTGGGATTTTGTAACAAAGGAAATGGCCAAAACGACGGCGTTTCTTATTCCTCCGAAACTCACGGCAACTCACTTCACGCGCCGCCTCTGCCAACTCTTCCGTTCGATCTGGTTGCGGAAATCCTGTGCCTGCTCCCGGTGAAACATGTCATTCAACTCCGCCGTGTCTGTAAGTCATGGAATTCTCTTATCTCCGATCTCACATGAGGAGTTTGTTTCAGCAGCGAATTCGTGTCCACTCCTAGAGTAAGGCCAATACGATACGGTATCCTCCTTTTCCAAATAAATAAAGGATACAGTTATGGGAGACCTTCTACGTGTCACGGCATCTTCTGTTTTGCTGTTTTATGTAATCCTTCTTCTATTGGAAAATCAAAGATACTGCCTCCTTTGATAACCAACACCAGAGCAATATACAAAAACATTTTATACTTTAGTGTATGATCGTTTCACTGATAATCATAAGATTATGGCTCTTTCCACTTGCAATCCTCACCAAGAAGTTAACGTTCATCCTTTCCCATCATTCTAAGTTTTGTGATGTTTTAGACATGCCTATACCAAGATAGGAGAATATGGTTTGGTTGTTTATGATCCAAGAAATTATACTTTTAAGATTCTGGAAATTCAAAATATCAGCGGTTGGATGGAACCAAACATCTATGTTGAGAGTTTGATATCACCTTTGTCATAGTATTAGGACGTAGATGTTGTCCCAAGTGACACAGCTAGAGACTCAGCTGCGACCTATATGTTAATTTTTATCTTATTTTATCCTTGTTTTGGTTACTATTAAGTACTGACTTCATGGTTTATTGTTAATTTATGGTCAGCTTAAGAAATTGCTATGTTATTTTCATTTTTTTTTTTGAGGGAATGTTATTTTCATTTTTTTGTTAAATAGAGTTGTAGCTGCAACCTCTATATGTTAATTTTATGATTATTTTTATTCTTTCGTCTTCATAGATTATTGTTAATTTATGGGCTATGAAATTTACAGCTTGTGAAATTGCTATGTCAATTTAATTTATTTGTTAGCTAGAATTGTTGGGTCTATCATCATGTGTTTTGTAATGTTCACAACCACGGATCATTCATTAGTATTTTGCTTCAAATATCGCACCGTAGATTATGAATTGAACAAATCAAATTTTATAATGCACATGGTGACATTGAGTATTTCAAAATTATAAATTTAATGTTTGATAACCTTCTTAAGTTCTTTGACACTCCTCTTACTCCATTCCCAAACTTTGTCAAGGTTATTATCCCTAGTGGGATTGACCAGAGCATAAGAGGCAGCGGAGTAGGTTGTGTTGCGTTGGGGTATTGATATTTTCAGTAGTGTTCTTTTTGGAGTTCGAGCCAAACGTCATGAAAACCAGCCGACTGGAGCCACTTTAGCATAGCAGTACGCCATCCACTTCTGCTTCACTCGCATTTGACAGCCCTTGGAGTTGGAACCACGCGGAAGCTTGAATTAATTTGCGTTGATCATTACCGAGGCACACACCTACACCATAAAAATTCTGATCTTGGAATATTGCCACATCAACGCTGCATTTGAACTTCCCTGCTGCCGGCTTTATCCAATGCAGGTTCTGATTCTGACGATTTCAACGATCTGCATTCTACTGTTGGTCGGATAGAAACCTGCACAAATTATCGAGCTGATCTTTTATTCTTCTACAAACCTTAAAGGCTAATGGAAGCTTGTCCCAAAGCATTCTCTTTCTTCTCCGCCAAAGACCCCACAATGTCATCAGTATTTTCATTTTACTGCACTGATCATGTTCTGGAAGCTGAGATCTGCCTTCGCAAAGCCCCCGACACTGTTGAAAATCTTTTCGATTTTTTGCCCCACGTCTTTGGCAGCTGCACAACCAAAGAAACAATGCCCCTTATTTACTCTACTGTTAACTCTTCTCAATTTTGTTTTTCTATAACGTTGGCTGGATTCTGTATTTTGCTGCAGAGTTTGATTCACAATTAATAGTTGCAATGAAACCATTGGCCTCAAACAAGCTTAATTTTATATCAGATACAGATGATATATTTAGATGTGGATGAGACAAAAAATTAAGTCCTTGCAGTTAGTAATTTCTAGGTTCTGGCTTCTAAGATATCCTGTTCTGGTAGTTTATCTACTATTAGTTTGTACCTTTGAGTTCTTACAAATCTGTTTCATTTACATGTGATGTGTGACTAACTTTGCAAAACAATTTCACCTTACCAGAATGTTTTTCGATAGGATTGATTGCTTTTGCATCCAGTTTCACAACCTGCGATAGAATCTCTATGTACTTGAATTCATCTTTTTAAGTAATTGGTCTGTCCTTTAAACTTATTTCGTAGAATAGGCACAGAGTGAGTTTTAGGAAGTCTCTTTTTGTTGATCAATCATTGGAGTCGATGTTATTTGAAAGAGACAACAAATAGAACAGGCCACCATTGACAGACTATAGTAATCACTCTAACATTAATTAGTAGGTTATCTTTTGTATTTGAGCATCACTATCGACTTTCTTGAAAGATCAATTTTTACATCTCCTTTGTTCTCTCCATATGTTGTTACCCTTATTAATTTTGGTCAAACATCATCTGTAAAATCTCAAACTCTAGGTAGAATACAGTTTTTAGTAGAGCTAAACTAATATGAATACAAAAGTTGGAGTAATTTTTGTTGTAGTTGCTTTGTGCTTTCTATTTATGCTTTGCAATTTTGATGCACAATGATTCTTTGAAGTTTTGGTCGTTCTCTGTATTAATGGGATAGAGGTATTTGTTCAGGGCCAAGCTCACAATCAAATCACAAGCGAAACCTTATTATTTTTTATCTTTTGCTTTAGGTAGTTGCTCACATGATGTCTATTGCCTGATCTTCCAAATGTTGGTGTTGAGCAGAAGGGCTTAAAATGTACCCAACTCTTGTAATACGTGGAACTGGGATTTATGAGCTCTGGAAAACTGGCAGGTACCTATCAAATGTCATGTTTTCTTTCAAATGAGTCTTTGTCAAACTCTTTAGTTTCTATCTCATTATTCAGTAGGATTAAAAGGCACGTGAAAGTCAATTTTTTTGTTAAAATCATTGTAGGTATAGAAATTATTCACCTGAGCAACTTGTGGACATCATAGCAAGGATCCTTGCAATGGTACCTCCGTGGACTCGTGTTTATAGAGTTCAGCGGGGTGAGAAAGGGAGCTAGCATTAGCTCGAATGGAAGACTTGGGGGTTTAAAATGTTGTGATGTTCGGACCAGAGAAGCTGGAATCTAGGTAATTTATCAAAGACACTTGTTTCCTAATATTTTTTTGGAACACCAACCGTCATTTCGTATTTATTTGTAGGATATTCATCGCCAAAGTTAGCTAGAAGAGGCGGAGCTTGTTCGTCGTGACTATATGGCAAATGAAGGTTGGGAAACATTTCTGTCGTGGGAAGATAAACGGCAGGTAATTTTACCTTCCCTTAGACTCTTTTGTTAATTGTCCATCGTTTTGTACTTTTAAGAGTTGTAACTTGTGAGCCTAGTTTGTAGCTGGCATTGTTCCTGTTGTGCTTTATTGCTCGTCTACATTCTTAAAATAAAAGTAAAGAAGAAACCAGTAGCAAATTCATCTTGTGGTACAAGAATTTCAATTTGAATATGCTTTAAATTGTTTGGAATCCAAAATGCTAATCAAAAAGGAAAAGAATGATTTTATTTCTTGACTAAAAATGAGAAGATTGAAGGGAAAGATAACTCTTCCGTTTTCACTTATTTATTGGATTGCTTCTCAAAAAATGAAAAAGTATGTTTTCTTCTAAAACTTGCTCTTTTTGCAGCTTTCACTTTAACATCTTTGTGCCCTGTTATATAAGATTTCTTTACTCGTGGTTTAAACTTGTTCTTTATGAATGTCTCGGATTCAAATTGGAGCTGAGACAAGAGATCAGAACAAGCAATTGGAGTCAAGAATATCTCAACGTTGATCAAGTTTTTATCCTTGCGTTGAATTTCACTGCAGTAGTTCCACACCTGGCCCCGCTTTCTTGCCGTAGAATGACGGTGTTCCAAACAACATTTCCCTGTCGGTAAAACTCCCGGAAAGGTTACTCCAGTCACAATCCTCTGGAACAATATTAATTGGTGAGTTTTCCTACATCATGTAATTTGTTTCAGTCGCAAATAGTTTGCTGGTTATAAATTAGAATTAGTATGTACGCTTTTCATCAAAGCTTGAAGGTTGAACTCGGGTCCATCAATTGCTATTGACTACCGTTATTATTTCTGTTCTCTGGACTCCATATTTGGTCACTTGCCCACCTTCCTTACAAGTTTGGAAAATGAAAATCACCATCAGATTTCCTTGTGTATCTTGTGCAACTGTTTATTGTTTTCCTAGTTCAAATTTATGATCGACGACATGTTTGTCTCGCTAGGCATACAGGGGTAGCGCATAATAGAATATTGTTATTTTGGTATTATACCTCAGTTGCCACAGGCCTCTGTCTCTGTAACTAGTGCTTCAGTCTGAATCCGTGTCATTGGGATAAAATGAAACAAAAAATAATGTATTGTCATTAATTAGAAGGCGGTACTTTCTGTTCTGTTCAAAAATTAACACAAAAGAAATCTATTTAGAATCAAATAGTCAATGCATGGAGAACTTCGTTTAGAAGCCATTCTTACTATTAATTGGCTGAATTACAATTAACATCATACCATTTTAATAGAAATAGCAACGGCAATGCTTGATATTTCCAGGGAATAACTGTTCTTGTTTCTGTTTTGTGATATTTAACTATTAATAGTTGTATTTTTTTTTTCTCTTTCTGTATGAGACACTTCAAGTATCTATATTTCGCGTCTATTAACCTAAAGAAAACACTGAGGTGTTGAAAAGTATTAACTTTTGTGTTTTGTAGCATTCATTTAGTAATGCTGCCCTATGTGATTTTTTTTAAGCATTTGTCTGGGTCTCAAGCTGGTTTAAGCATCCTCTGTATGGTGGCATAATTAGATATCAAATTCATTTCACTATTCCGTCTATCAAATAGTGAAACATAGCCTATATTAATTTTAAATACTCTATCATATTTTATTTTCCTTCTTCAATTTGCATGAGTTATCTGCATTTTAGATAGTGATGTATTTTTCGGTTCTACAGGAATTTATATTAATATCTATCATTTGTATTGCCACCATTGGTAACATTTGTGTCTACTGCCCCGGTGGTCCTGACTTCGACTTTAAATGCTACTCTGTTTTACACTGGGTATGAACCTACCAGTATGCGTGCAATTCGAGCAAGGTACGATTCTTTTCATAAATCAAATTAATCTATAAATAAAATAGAACAAATGTTAATTTGATGACTTTGTTTGCTTTTGATTTAGGTATAACCCTTGTGTGCAGACAAGAAGTAGGATAGATCAGCTTAAGCGTTTTGGAGGGTCTATTATTGTTTATTGAGTAATCAAAGTGTAGGAACTATATGCGTGGATGTAGTTACTCTGTGACTGTAATGACCATTTTGTGTGTGGTTAATTAGTCTTTCAGGTTGAGTTTTATATTTATGGGGGGGTAATTCATCAACTATTAAGAAAAAAGACTTGATTCATTAGAATTACGTTGCCATTTGATTCATGTGATGTGACTACACCCCCCTTAAGAAAAAAGACTAATTTTCTTTTGTTATAATAAAAATAATGAAACAAGATTTACTGCTTTATAAACATATTTCTACTATGTCAACTGTCGCCATGACATAAACTGGTTCAGTTATGATTTTATAGGGTTTTTATGTATTTAATTTTTTATCATATCAATGTCTATATTCGTGGAAACCTTGGAGTAAATGTTAACTGGTAATAGTTAATGTAACACATCAATTAGCCGCTTATTAAGTTTCATAAACTTTTCTTAACAACTTGTTGAGATAAGTTTGAAAATATAATAAAGACAAGGCATAATATTTTTTTGAGCTTATGCCATACATAAATGATGTATTTATGTTTAAACTAGTATGGATACGGGTTAGAATTTCGTCATACTTGAGGGAGAGAATATTATGATGTATCATGTGTTAGTTAAAGTCATAGTTGTTATAACCGGCCGTGCCGCCTGCTATCGCGGCGCGTAGCGAAAATTTCGAGAGCAGCGCTTCATACCGCGACAGCGCGTGTCGGTTGGTCATAGCGGTCCTTCGCAACCGCTTTTCGCCGGAGCGGTTCGGATCTGATGCGGTCAAAGCGGGCGACCCGCATAGAATGAAGAAAAGTCGACTTTGTCCAAAATTTTAAAACGTTTTCAAGGGCGTTTTGGTCATTTTCGAAACCTTAACCTTTTTCTTTCCAATTTCCACTACAATAGCGCCTCTCTTTCTCTTTCTCTGTTTACGCGGCCTCTTTCTCTCATTTTCTGCGATTGAAAGTTGAAACAACAAACATAAGAGAGCAGCGATCTCCTCTTATCTTCTTCCTTCTTCTTCTTCTTCAGCCTACAGCCATCTCCTCCTCGGCATAAACGTACAAGTTCTAAGGAAAAAGGAAAGAAGGCTGTTGTAATTGATGAATATGACTCAGAGTTTGTTAATTGGGAGGATGAAGAAAAAGAGGATGAAGAGGAAGAGATTCAAGAGAAAGAGGATGAAGAAGAACATGTGCACCACTCTAGTAGTGGAGGAAGTGATGATGAAGATTTTCATGATTATTTGACTTTTGATGTTTAGTACTTTTGTTACTTTAAGCTTTGCAAACTTAAAGTCTTGCTTTCCTTGAATTTTTTGGGTGTTGTTTGTAAGCATGTTTCTTATGTTGCTTAAGACTTATGGTTTTTATTTCAAATGATGAATACTTCATGATTTTTTTTTATTAATGTTTAAGGTATTCTAGTATTTCTATCTCAACAGTATTGTATTTTTAGTATAAAATATATGTGTCCGCGCCACTGAAAAGCGCCTGTTACACGCCCCGCTCTCACGCCACGTCAATTTTTGGGGTGGTCGCGCCGCGCTGCATTGACAACTATGGTTAAAGTCAAACATTGGATAAGACAGTGGAGGTTAAACAACAAATAAGTTGAAAAAAATTCATACTTAGGTCTTAAAATTTTGGATGAAGATGTGGTATCATTCTCTCTTGTGTGGTTGTTCTTTCTCCATTGTGTCAATCCACACCAATGTTGACTCCTCTAGAAGGTTCAACGATGGTACCATATCACAATTCAACGTTGTGGGGAGCAGTTTTTGGTTGTGGATCACGTATACATAGGATGTGATACTTAATGGAGAGATGTTAATTTGCCAAGTGTGAACAAAAATTTCACATTGTATGCAAGAGGATGTTCAACAAGATATAAGTTAGGGTACCCATATAGCTAATGCCTTACGACTTTATGTGAATATGTGATATCAATTTCACTTGTATGATTGATCTTAGTCTAAGCCAATGAGGATGTTGAACTGCTTGCTTATAAGTATTAGGTTCTTGATTAACAGTGATAGCAGAAATATAAGCATAACGAGATGCAGAAAAGTGGTCATATGATAAAGACTTAGATATGGGATACAAAACATCAACATTAGCAATATTATAACAATGAAAGTCTTTTAAGTAAGATGGGGGTTGAGAAACTCTTTCCGATTTTCTCAAACGACTTTCATTAATGTGATTAGAATGCAAATCAGATGCAGAATGAGGTATATCATTTGTAAGATCAGATGTAGAATTTGAAACAGGTTCATTTTGAGGGGAAATGATGCGATCAAATAAAAAAGAGTCATCAAAACACAAAGGATCAAGTATGTCATCATTATGAGTGGTCGATTGATCATTAATTGAAGATGGATTATGAGAATATGGAAAAATGTGTTCGTGAAAAATAACATTTCTAGAAATGAAAATATTACGAGTATGTAAGTCAAATACAACATAGCCTTTAGTTCCGAATTTATATCCCAAAAAACACACACTTTCTTCCTCACGGATCTAGTTTGTCCCCCTTTTTGTAGTAAATTGGAAGCAAAGGAGACACAACCAAATCGCCCCAATTAAACTCTTATCACCTGCGTCCTCGTGAGCTTAGCTCAATTGGTTGGGACAATGCATAAAATATGCAATGTCCGGGGTTTGAACCCCGACCACTACCAAAAAAAAACTCTTATCACCTGCATTAAACTAAAACAAAATTTCACAAATTCAAAACTAATTATTGGGACAAGCAATATTTTATGGGTGATGATCTAGACCTCAAAACTTCTCTCTCCCCCCTTTTCTCATTTCAAACCCTACCATCATAAAATTAATTTGTCTCAAATCTCAAACCTTCTCACTCCTCAAACTCATTCTCCTCTCCCCACTCACATATGTAGCCATCATCTTCCTGGTACATGATTTATGGGCCCAGGAACTTTGGAGAGAAGGTTTTGATGTCTCGATCCTAACTCAAAAAACAAAAAGTTGGTTGAAGAATGATTTGAGTTCAGAATTTGTGGATTTTTTATTTTGTTTCAAGAAGATGATAGGAGTTTTGTTGGAATGATTTTTTATTGTGAGGCAAACATTAAGATACCAAAGTTACAAAATATGATAAACAAGAAGAAAAGCTGTGAAAAATAACAGCTGTAATAGAAAATATTGGGTTTTGTCTTAAAAAATAAAAGGACTCTATGGACGGCAATGATTTCTTGCGGGATTTAGTCTTTCCACAAAAGATTGACCGATTATAACAGATGCACATAATTCATTTCATTCATATCAGCTCGGATGCAGACATGGCTGTCAACATATTGTTGATAAAGTGGTAGATGCAAGAAATCAATTGGCTTGTGCATTGTTAGATGGAAGAAAATATGTAAATAGAAAGAATGAACAAAACTATTAGGTGCAAGTTTAAGTTCAAGTTCAATTACTTAGTGGATTTATTAATTGCAAGTTTTAAGGAACTTTCAAATTGTATTCAGACCATCCAACTCTTCAATGAAATTTGTCTATAATTTTTCAAATGTGAATCTTTTTCGATTATTTAGTTTAAATAACATAACATAGAGGATCCACTGAAGAAGGTCAGCTTCCACTATGTATACTTCCACCAGATTTTGTGAATCAGATAAAAATATAGCGCTGGACAATACCATCTCTTGCACCCAACGATTTGCATTTAAGAGTGCGAAAGGCTCGCCTTCTTGAACTAGAATCTCCAAAGTTCCTTCCCAATTAAGGATATAGCTCTGGTCGATTTCCATTCTCTGCATAGTTTGAACTGCCTTCCACTCTTCCCACATGGTCTGTACTAAATCGAAAATATGCACCGCAGATACTTCTTTTGATTCCATATCTAATCATTCCAATTCGATCATATCCCCCCAGACCAACGTCAAGACACGACTGAAAACGTCTTCTGTTTCGCACGCACAAACATCCATCAATACTGCTACCACATAATTAAACCTTAAACCGCTGAACCCAGGACTGCACAATGAAAACAATCCTGCAGTATGTCAGCAATCAACATTAGTTGAGCACTGAAAAAATATATGCCAATCATTTTCTTCATGATCAACACACATCTACATTGAGCAGGACAAGGCACCGGCCTCTACTGCAACCTTACCATTGACAGTAATTAAGCAACTTCTACATATTCACCAAATTAATTATGTACTTTCGGAGGCATTCTTGCTCGCCAAATACTGTACCAATCCCTTGAACAAATCGTCTCTTTGCATTCAATAACATCTTCAGGGCCAGTCTATATCCAAATGAATAGTCTAATTTCCATGCATCTCCTCATCCCAAATCGACATATCCTCTTGTTCTTCCAACAGTAAAGGAATGGACAGAATGTGTTGAACTGTACTGCTAGGCAACAAGTTCTGGATTTTAACTTCCTTTTGAGAGGAGACTTGGAACAGTCTTGGGAATCTCACCTTAAGAGGGGTAGCAGACACCCAAGGATCACACCTAAAAGTCTGTTTACCTCACATCCTTAACCTACCTAGTAATACTCAGTGAAAAGAGCAATGATATTTGTACATCCATTTATTGACAACTTTAGTGACAACTTTGATTTTCTACCTTTTTATTGGTCAAAAACAATGGAGAGAGAAAAAGAAAGAGAGAGAATAATAACATAATGTGAGTATGAGAGAGAAAGTTGTCAAAAAGTTGTAACAAAATGGTTGTACAAATATCATTACTCCAGTGAAAAATATGAGTTTGAATTACCATGTTCATTACTTTACAAATAAGCCATGAATATTAATATTGTCACTTCAAAATAACTATGGATATTAGGTAGGGTAAAGGTCCAATTTACTTGTAATTAAGAAAAAAATACATAAACCTATTTGTATTTTCAAGTTTATCATAAATAAGTTATTATTCTAGGATTTAAGGAGATAAGGACTATCAATATGTAGTTGGTTTGAATGGTAAGGAATTAGTTCACCGCTATTGGTCATGAGCTCGATCTCCAACTCTCGCGTAAAAGAAAAATTAGTTGAGAGAGAATTACTCACCTTTTCTATTCCCAACGAAATTGAGGATTTATAAGAAAATTAGTATTTTTATTTCAAAAGCAAAATATGACAAACTAAAATGTTGCTCGCTGCAAATAAGTGAAATTAGCTTCATTTCATATTAAAAAAATCAAGCACGTAGACAAAGCTAGCTATTGCCACCATTTCCCTATCATTCTTCAGAATGTAGCATATGTATTTGTAAAATTAAACAATATAAAAATTACATCAGTGAATGTTTGTTTCATAACTTAAAAAAGGATAATTTTGAACCTTCATCTATATTAGTAACTTACATACATACATGTACTGTAACAATGAGATGTCAAATTTAGAGCAATGATCATAAAACAAATAGCAACAAAGAAGATTTGCAAGTAATAATAACATAGCATTCAATTTTGAGTCCAGAAAAATATAATAAGCTCCAAGCTATTTGTTTGACTTAAAAACCAAGAAAAGAAATTCTTGTTAATTCAAAAATCTATAAAACGACTGAAAATAAAGACTAGAAAAAAGATAACAAAGTTCAACAATCTTATACTAAGAATCTAGCCTGAAAGTTCAAAGTGTTATGCACTACTTCTTTCCATTCATGAACATATGAGCTTGCAGAATATCCTTAGCATTGAATCCACTAAGTTGAAATCCATGTGGTAGATTTGAGAGATTCTGAAAAGGGAGAGTGTGCATAGCAATAGGATATGATTGCATTGCCATTGCATTTCCATTGCAATAGTATGGTGACGAGTTTTCATCCTTTCTTTCCATATTGATTTTGGGATTGTAGGTAACATTAGCATTAACCTGATTGGCCCAATTAGCTCCATTAACATCAATATGCTTGTAGGGGTAAGACTGCACATATCTACCCTCCTCAGACTCCACATGGTGCGAGCTCGGTATATTGGAAATCAAAGAAGAAGGTTGAGAGCTTTGTCCCGGTTGAAGTGGCCAAAACCCTAAGGGGTTTTTATCACTAATATTCATCATTGGAGGATAAGTTTGTGCTTGAGACATGGAATTTTGCATGAGATTGAAGTAGTAACTTGGATTTGGGGCCAAGTAAGTAGTACTAATTAGTTCATCTACCTTGTGTGATTCATGAGCTATTGTTTTTCCCTTGAGATCTTCTTTTTGCATATGCTTCTTTTGATTACAAGCATCAAGCTTAGCTTCCAGTTTGCTAGCAAATAATATCAATTGTTCCGCTCCAAGAGAATTGAAAGATTCATTCCAAGTTGGATACATCATCTTTAACTTCTCTTTACGCACTTTGGAAATCTCAAATTCAAGTTTTCTCATCCTTTCCTTAAAATACTCTTGAACATCATAGATCTTAGGACGCCTATCACTTGTTGTGTTATAGTACTTTTGAAGGATTCTTTGTACCTCTCTTTTGTCTTTAGGCCATGTTTCAGGTTCAGCAAATCCTCGACCTACAAAATTGGGAGCATAGAGAACTACACAAACATCAACATCACAAAGAATGGAAAATTCATTCACTTTTTTCATTAATCCGTCCTTTCTCTTTTGAAATGTTGACTTCCTTGATTTCTCCTTTTGAATGAGTTCCATAGATATTCTTCCACGACCCATTTTCTATCAATAAAAAAATAGAATCATGTAATTATTATACCCAATAGTAGAGGATACTTGGTAAAAAAACACAGTATAGTATATCTAGACAAATAATAAAATTTTAATGAAAAGTTAAATAAAAAATTTGCAATTATATAAAGATAATTACTCAAAAAGTGAACGTAGACAAAATCAAATGGAAGCAAGAAAATACTTAAGAGTAACTTAGCATGCATGTAAGGATGCTTTAAACAAAAACATAAAAAGGAGGTATTCGATCTTTACGGCTAACAAAGTCTCCATTCTCTAACATATATACTAATTCACCACTAACATTTATGACCTCAAAAAAGATGACTTTAAAAGAAATATTGTTCAAATGGCAACAAAACATTACAATAAAAAACTATAGTAGACAACAACTGCAGTACATTATACACAAACTAAAATGTATGATAAAGATAAGTGATTTTTAAAATTTCACAATTGCAACTACGCATTGAAACAACAAAGAATATAATATAAAATCACTTTAAAGAACTAACAAAATGCAAAATCACGTGATATAGTTCCTAGATCATGTTGGCCCCGTAGTACTTGCAGCAAAATTAAGGAGGGTGTGTTTGTTTCAAGTTATATTTGTAGATTTCTAGGAATAAAATCATAAAAATGCATATGTTTGTTACAAGTTTATTAAATTTTATTTCTGGGTATAAAATGTTCCTGGGAATAGAAAAGTTTTCCCAAAGAAAATTGTGGGAACAAGGTTCCTCCGTAGAGATGAGAATAAAATTATGTGTAATTACCTATTATATTTCCTATTTTTAAGGTTCTTTGGAATACTATAATATTAACCAAACATCTTTTTTCTAAATACTTTAGAATAAAATTCATATCTTTATATTTGAAGGAATGTTATTCTTAGGAATAAATTTGCTACACTTGAAACAAACACACCCTAATAAATTCAACTAATAAAGAAACGCAAACGCATAAATAATGTTTCTTTTTTTGAGGGGATATAATGTTTCTTTTATTTATTATATTTTATTAGTGATATATACATGAAAAAGTCACAAATTTCAATGGCAATGAATATTGAAGGAATAAAGCAGAAATGCAACAGCTCAGAAAAAGTTTATAATCAAATTGGTGAAGCATCAATTCATTCCCTTTTTAAATCCATAAAAAATGCAGCTAAAATAGTTTCCAAATTATTATTATTGTTGTTGTTCGATTCAAGAAACCTAACTTTTAAATGATTTTAATCACCGATTAAATAATTTGATTGCATATGAAAATACCTTTGATTGATTCAATTCTTACAACCGGATATTTTTTACCATATGAAAATACCTTTTAATGATATGTCCTAATCTACAAAATCGGAGAAAAATAGTATTAAATATAATTTTAATAATATGTCGTAATCTACAAAAACGGAGAAAAATATTGAGTATAATCTTAATAATATGTCCTAATCTACAAAAGCAGAGAGAAATATATTGAAATCTTTCCCACAATTTTTTTTTTGAACAATAAAAAAAAAACTACTTTCGATCATTATAATATAAAAAAATCACTTTTCAATTATTCAATAAATCTATAAAGTGAATTTTTACTTGATAAAAGGAAGTATTATTTATTTTAATTTTTTCATTTAAATAATAAAAAATAATTTGTTTTAAAAATGATAAACAATAATGTAAAAGGTACCCCTAAAATTATTCCCGTACACACCACATAAGAACATATGTATCCTAAACTAGATAGCCTCAAGAGTATTGACACTCAAACAAAGAAGAGGTTGAGCGCTCCGTTCATAAGATCAAAAGAAAATCAAAGACTTTAGATTTAATCCAAAACCATGAAAAAAGGTTTTATAATTCTTTACAAAAAAATTATAATGGAACAAGATATTTTGTTTTAAATAATAGAAATAATTTTCTTAAAGAAAAACTCAAACCTTAGATTTAATCCAAAACTACCAAATAAATTTTACTCAACAATTTTATATTAAACCTTGTAAAACAGTTTTAATTCTTTTAAAACGAAAAATAACTTTTCAAAATACAAATCAAATGCATACCCTATCGACCGAATCAGAAATCATTAAAAACTATTATAGAAGTTTTTGGGAAAAGAGAAACAGGACTAGAGATGAACCACTGCATAACATATATGATTCCATCCCTTACCTCTTGAACAAAATAAACACAAAACCAAAAGTATAAAAACAAAAACAAATATGAAAACTAACCTTTTTTTCTTGTCTCCCACACCCTGTTGCTAAATTCCTCCAATTATGAATTATGCAATTTCTCCGGTGAATATTTTACTATATAAAGAAAATTAATGTGTCAAAAAAGGAAAGAAAATTAAGACCTATTTTTGCGTACAAAAAATTAAACTTTTCAATCAAATATAAATGGAGGTGGATTCTTACCCGATTTACAATTGGAGGTATTCGATATTTTGTTTTTATGGACTCAATTAATTAATTTTTTTTTTTGGGTAACAATGGATTCAATTTATTAAGGTTTAATAAAATAATTCAATTCAATCATGTGATTTGTTTCCAGCACTCTAGGAAGTAGGAATATCGATTTGTCTTAGGGAGAGCTCAATACAATTTAACGTGGTCTAATTTAAATCAATTTTTGGATTTCAAAATTACAATTATAAAATGTAAAGTAATAAGCGTGTTTGATGTAAACTATACCAATATCCTTTCAAAAAAAATGTAAAATATACCAACATATGATACATTAAAAATTAATATTATAAAATGGCATTGATCCAATATGTTGAAGCATATTATGAAATAATAAAAAAGGAAAAAATTATCAAATAATACTAACATGTATTATTAAAAAAGTACAGACCAAAAAAAATAAAATAGTGTAGTATATCATATATGCTAACAAAAAAAAAGTAAGTCTCCCAAAAAAAGATTAAGTTCATTCGAAAGAACTCTAATTTAATTATTAGTGGAAACAATTTTTAGACAAAATTTACTTACCTCGCCGATACGAAGATTTTAATAGATATAATGATATATTTTATGTACAAAATTAGATATAAAAATGATATAAAGTTTGAAGTTCGTGCATAAAAAGAAAATGTAAAGGATTTTTTACAAGAGAAAAAATAAAGGATTTTTTTTGACAGAGAAAAAATAAAGGATGTTACCTAAGATTAAATTACGATACGCCAAGAGTAATTTTTGCCTTCAATACATTTCTTTACCTTAAAAACAAAATTAATTTCTCTTTTTAATGATTCCAATCACAATAACATCTTCAAGATATATGAGTCTTCTTCTCAAAGTTAGTTTCAGGCTAAACAATACTCTCATCGGTCTTAATTATAAGTATATTTTTACCTTTTAAGTTCATTCAGTCAATAATGTATGATGTATATATTATAAACTACATACATCATTGATTGAATGCAACTAAAAGGTAAAAATTTATTTAATTGAGACCCGATAGAGTACTTTTTTTTAATAGACAAATTAGGCTAAGATGCGTTTTTTTTTATATATTTAAAGGATTAAGAAGCGTATTTAAATGAAGAGCTATGTTATTTGAATATTTAAACGCTGACAATGTATTTAACATTGTATAAACTACACCGTATAAAAATTCTTAATAATGCCCATTTTCCAAAACAGTTCATCTAAGATATGTTATCGAATGGGATGGCCTAGAACAAGTTATATATGTTATCTCCGTCCTAAGTTATAAGACGTTTTAAACATTTTACATGTATTAAGAAATGTAATTAGTTTTGTATGAAAAATAGATATTATGAGTTGTTTTACAAAATTATCCTTAACAAATGGTATGAAAAAAATAAATTAAAAATTTGAATTAAGAGAAGAAACAATAATAACTAATTAATAATATAATAAAAAAAAATATTAATGTTTCATCTGTATTTGTTTTATATTGAAGATTAATGCTTCATTTATTATTATTTTTTTGGCTTTTGCATTGGTTTCCGACCCATCAATTATGAGCGACTAATCCGGCTCATAGGTAGAGGCATGCACACTGACCAAACGTTGTTCCCCCAATCGAACCCGGTATTTCCATGATAAAATGCTTCATTTTTATTGTAACTTGGAAGTATAAAAAGGAGCCATATCTCCAACATAGTTATGCTCAATTACACCAACTTACATATCACACAATTTATTGCATTTCATAATTATAATTATGTGCATTAACCATCGGCATATTAACATTTACACGTAATTGTGTGCTGCAAATGCAAAGAGTCTTCGACATGTTTCAAGGTCCGTGGAAAAAAGAGATTGACACTAATTTGAAATTTGGAAGAAATGTTATTCAAATCATTTCCACTCACTAATACAACTAGTGGTAATACTACAAATTAACTTGTCAAAAGTGGGTACCAACAAATGGGTTGTATAAGAAGTTGCCAACGGTGATATTCTAAGGCTATGTTTGGATTGATGGAATGTGATAGAGTGGGATGGAATGCAGTGGTAAGTAATTAAATTTCATTGTTTGGATTTACAAAAAAATAAATTGAATGGAATGGAACATGACGGAATTCATTCCAATTCATTCCATCACTTTGCATTCAATCCTTCAAATTCTCATTCCCCCCAATTTGGAGTGTATGCAATGGAATGAAACATGATAACTGAAATATTATTCCTTTACCCACGTAAAACATTTTCCTCAAAACACAGGACTTCCTATATGCTGCAACCTTTCATGGTAACCCATCTTTCTCCGTGTTCTCCCAAATTCTCGTGTTCTTTTAATTGCCCGGGTATCAAAGCTTTGATTTTTAATCTCATCAATATGTTACTTTCTTTAAGTTCAACTCGGTTAGTGTCAATTGTCTTGTTTATCTGTTGTTTCAGGATAACAAATAAATATAGTTAGATGATCCTTTCATTCTATTTCAATAGAGCCCCAAATTTCAAAGTCCACTTAAAAAAGCCTTCACCAAGCCCATTAAATTAAAGCCCTCTAATTGAACAAAATATTTGGGATCAAGCCCACTCTAAAATCTATTTATTTGTGGGCCTAAAAAAACTCCACTATAAAGGTAAAAAAAAAGTTTTTTTTTTCCGATAAAAAAAAAGTTTTTTCGGTAAAAAAAAAGTTTTTTTCCAGTAAAAAATTTTTTTTTTTAAAATGTTTATAAAAATTTTGGGGCTTTGGGACCTTTTGATTTTTTTATTTGTGGGCTTGCATGAATGTGGGCTTTTTAATCTTGTGAATTTTCAAACCCCCTTACTATGTGGGCTGGGGCCTAAACTTCAAAGCCCCATGATATTGACACCTCTAATTCCACCATACACCAATGACTAGTTAAAAATAAATTAAAAAGAAAAGAATTGGTAAAAATTGGGTTGGCATACTAAATCAAAGTTAGATGCTCCATCAGATTTTTTTTAGAGGAATTGTGATAGCTGCTCCATCAGATCTTGTTTTGGTGGGTAAATTGTCGAAGGTGATCAGATTTTAGTGGAAATAATAATACTTCATAAAAAACAGTATTTTTTAAATAAGGGTAGAAATGGAATAGAAAGTTATAATTTACCGTTTTCCATCTATCTTACAAGCAATGGAATGGAAACATTATTTCATCACTTTTTAAAATATCCAAACAATGTAGTGGAATCTATGTTCCATTCCGCTTCGTTCCATTATGTTCCATCAATCCAAACAGAGCCTTATGTACCTATCATCTATAACCTATACATTTATTTTTTTTAAAATAAGTCTATGGCCTATACATTTAAATGGGAGTGGTTATGGTGCATAAGGAAATCCTTATGCACCATGCATAAATCCCAACATAATTGCTTCCTACACCCCCAAAGGAAACCAAACAAAACAAAACGAACCAAACGCGGAAACAAACTGAATCATTACCGTCGTTCATCATCATCACCGTCATCATCACCGTACCGGAATGCCAAAACCATTTTGTTGTGGAAATGGTTTCTGTGAGTTGTACTCCAAACCCATTTTGCTGTGGAAATGGTTTCCATAATCTTCAATCTCATCATCAACACTGTCGTTCATCATCATCACCGTACCGGAATGCCAAAACCATTTTGCTTTGGAAATGGTTTCTGTGAGTTGTACTCCAAACCCATTTTGTTGTGGTAATGGTTTCCAGAATCTTCAATCTCATCATCAACATTGTCGGTCATCATCATCACCGTACCGGAATGCCAAAACCATTTTGCTGTGGAAATGGTTTCTGTGAGTTGTACTCCAAACCCATTTTGTTGTGGTAATGGTTTCCAGAATCTTCAATCTCATCATCAACATCGTCGTTCATCATCATCACCGTACCAGAATGTCAAAACCATTTTGGTGTGGAAAACCATTAGATGTACTTAATGGTTTCCAGCAGTTGTACTCCAAAACCATTAGATGTACTTAATGGTTTCCAGCAGTTTTCGTGCAGTTATGGTGAAAATCACGAACCCGAATCCACAGTTCCACCTCCAAACCCAGAACCATCACAACCCATTTCAGAACTCCCCAAGAACACGAAGAAGAAGCTAGCGAGACAACAGAGATGGGAAGCAAAGAAAGCAGAGAAGAAAGCAGCGGCAAAGGAGCAGAAGAAGAAGGAAACCGAACGAAAACGAAAGGAATGGGAACAAAGTTAAAACCTAGATCTACACTGTTTGGTTGTTTATCTCTGAAAACCGAGTCCGAATTTGGATTATAAAAGGAAAAGGATTTTTAAAAGTGAAATTTTTTTTGAAATCGGAGCCATTTCCTACTACTCCGGCGGCGGCGCCACTGCCCTAGGGCGGCCGGCCACCGCGCCGGAGGTGTGTAGAAGATGAAGCTTCATCCCATATCAGTTTCTTAGAGAGAGTGTGAGAGAAAATCTGTTTTTCAAAAGAGTAGAGAGAGAAATGACAAACACAAAATGAAAAAAATCTGATGGTTGTAAAGTGTTTATGAACGGTGCATAAGGAAATGGCTTTTACACCATAACTTTTGCCCTAATTAACTAGCCAGTGGCCATAATTCATTCCGAAGACAAGAGGTACGGTGGCTTCAGTTAACAAAACTTAAGTTTAATTTATCAAATATCACATCCTATTATTATTATTATTGTAACTAACTAAAATAAACAATGTAATGTTATTAATGACTAGCATTTCAGTCCAATAGGATAAACTTGGCTGTCATTTTAGTCTTACATACTACCATATACACTGCACCAGAATTTAGACTAGTCTAACATCAGAAAGCTAAAATGCCAGCTCATAAAAGACCTGCTTAAGCATCCTCAAAAATGAATTTCATTCTTTACCAATTTTGGTTTAATTTCTTTATACTAATTTTCCAAAACAGTGCAGTTCTCCAAAGAATTGGCCGACATGTCACATAAACCATGAAATCTTGCTTATGAAGAAATATAAACTAACCTTTCTCTAAGTCTCTAAAAACAAACTCATTCAAGGATTTCTTTACTAACTTTTGAAAAAGTTACTTATATTTTTCTTTACCATCCTTTTGGAAAAGCAACCAAATAGTCCATGATGTAAAAAGATTATCTTGAATAAAAGTCCTTCAACTTGACATGCCATTAGTATTTACATCAACCAAGATCATGGTCCAGTCATACCACAATAGTATCAAGATTCACTTCCTACTTTTTATTCCTATAAATACTACCTCCTTAGAATACAAAGGGACTGATCAAACCAAGCAAGCATAGCTTCCTCTAATAGTTCAAACCATTCCTCTTCACCTAGCTACTACTATTGTCCTTTCAAAAAACACAAATCCTATTAATCATTCAATATGCAGACCTCACTTCTTCATGACATAGTTGTTGGAACCACAATCATCTCAGTAACATATGATCAATTTAAAAAATCAGTTAACCAATACTTACTTGATTCTGACACTCATCAATGTCAACATTCAGCCAAACAACAAAACAAAAGTAAAACTTTATTTTCCTGTTAGAAGAATCATGAATGTCTAATCTAATTTCATAAGTATTGAAGGTTTTACTAATATAGTGTGCTTCAATGTTTCAGGTAGAGTAAATTCTTACCAGAAAAAGCGCAGCAGGAAGGCCGATAGTCTCTCACAAAGAGTCCAAGAACATGGTGAGTACCCTTGTAAGACTTAGATGTGTTTCCTAGATACATGGTATAATATATTGAAACATTTTCCTTTTGTGAGTGGTATCTATATCAGCTTAACTCCTCTTGCTAGTTGAGTTGCGCGTATCTAATTCTATTTGCATAACTCTGAAAATTTCAGTGAGACTCGGAGCAAACATATCTAAAACAATAAAGAGGACAATGAGCTTAGGGGCTCAAATTCTTCAAATGGGTGGAGTGGAGAAAGTGTTTACGCAATATTTTAGTGTGAGAGAAGGGGAGAGGCTGTTGAAAGTTTCACAATGTTATCTCTCCACAACATCCGGTCCTCTAGCTGGTCTCCTCTTCATCTCCAATGAAAAGGTCGCCTTTTGCAGTGAGAGAACAATAAAAGTCTTCAATCAGAAAGGTCAAATGTGTAGGATCCACTATAAGGTATGTCGTGAGCTAAATAAATACATAAACAAACCTCTTCATATATCTCAATTTCCGTAATCTAAAATTTGCTATGTACAGGTTTCCATTCCACTGAAGAAGATTAAGTGTGTGAGGCAAAGTCAAAATGTTGAGAAGCCAACACAAATGTACATAAATATAGTTACAGAAGACAATTTTGATTTCTGGCTTATGGGCGTCCTAAAATATCAGAAAACTTACAAGTATCTTGAGCAAGCAATTTCTCAAGCAAGCTTAGATAAATATAACAAGTCCACTATTAGAGCATAAAATAAAGAATTTAAGTTTTAACTTACAAGAGGAGATATACGAAATGCAATGAAATGACGGCTGTAATTGAAAATATACTTTGAAAAGAGGGACTTCATCGAAAAATTGGTTTTCTCTCGAGATTGACGACATTCATATCAGTTTGTATGCAAACATGGCTGTCAACAGATCATTCGGCGTGTGCTTTGTCGCAAACACCAAGCAGCGACTGTTAATGATAGGGATCATATTGGGAAAAGGGTATTCATTCATCTCTACAGATCATAGGCCTATTTTGAGCTCAATGAAGGGAGATTATTGATAATGTAGAAAACAAGATGGAAGGAAGTGTAAATAGAAAGATTTAGAAAACTGTTAGAAATTTAGATTCAGGCTGAATTACTTACTGATATATTATGTGCAAGTTTTCAGGAACTTTCGGATTGTATTTAGACCACTCATATCTTTAAGAAACTTTGTTTATAATTGTTGAAATGTGAATCTTCTTCAATCAATTTGTTTAAAGAAAAAGAAGACAGGAACATGGAACATGAAATTAAAAAGAGTATTCAATATATGAGAATGAGGACATCATGTGATACTGATAAACGCAGTATAGGGGAAAACATACTTGAATGTTCTTTGTGGAAAAGAAAAAAGCTTAATCATTACTACATGCCCCCACGTGTCATGTGGAACGCTCGTGCTAGAAATTTCTTCTTTTTCATAACTTTCACAACAAGAATGCTACTATTTTATTCGTTAGCACAACCAAATTGATTTTAACTTAAACTATATCTAACAAACATAGAGTATGATTGCTTACAACACAAGTAACTACCTTCTCTAACTACTTTTCAATCAAACCGGAAAGGTACAGCTGGCATTAACTATTTAAGTACCATCAATTTTGCTATCAACTAATTTTGTGGGCATGCTCGTAATAGTCTCCACTAAATCAGCCCCTACATGAAAATCTGATGACACATAACTTCAGTCATGAATGATTGTATTTATCTTGTTCATCAAATACATGTGCTCATACTTCCTTTTTATGATTATTTCTAATTGTAATTGAAATCTCATCGATTTTTATTAAATTCTACAAAGATTTGATTGTAAGAGTTAGATTTGTGATGTTGTTCCTGAAAACTTTTGCATGATAAGCAATCGAGACTATTTTGTTTTTTTACAATTGGGATCTCATCTCAACCTTATAAAACAGTAACACTCATTAATGCGTGGATGCATCATTTCTAGCGCGCCTTAATTTGTTTTTGAAAATGTCTTATGGATTTTTGGATTATATAATCTAAAACTAGTATTTCTCCTATTTTTGGATGGAAAAATGAGTTTATCATCAATTCGGATTATAAATAAATTCTGAAGAAATAAGTAGTTCAGATTTTATAATCTAAAAATCTAAAATAGTAGGGCGCGTTTCTTAACTTTTTTTCGGATTATAATATCTAAATTACCCTGTAACTCCTCTTGTGTCAATAATTTATGGAAAAATAGTTTCAGATTGTATAATCTAACTATAATAGCACAAAGACTGAGTCAATTTGAGACATGACTAACTAATTTAAAAACTATATTAACCATCATAACCTCCCTCCTTGAGTTCATGTCGTGTCCCAGTAGAAAATCCGTTTTATTGGCTATTTGTTCGGATTGCTTCGAAACTTGCTCGAAAAATCATAAAAAAAATAAAAAATCAAGAACCAAGACCTATTTTTCATTTTTTATTTTTTCATATTCTCAGAAAAATCCAAAAAAATTGCATTTGCTTTATTTGATTTTTAGTTTTATATTTTTTATTTTATTTGAGAGACTCTATCATTTTTTTACTTTGTTTTTTGGTTGTTTTTAAAAGCAAAATTCAAAACTGCTGAAACATAAAAAATTATGATTGTTGATTATATATAAGCATATTTAGGATTTTATAAGCCCAAAATCCCTATAAAATAGAATAAAGCACATGAGAAAGACATAAGATGAAAAAAATAATAGTTCCATTTATTTTTGTATGAAAAAAAGTTAGATGAGTTTAGTTCTAGGGGGGCTCATGAGGGTCAAGGTAGACCTCAAGTATCAAAAGCGACAAAGATACTTACAAATCAACCACCAAAAAAGTCTTACACTAAACACGAAAGTTGAACCCTCGACTTTACGGATGAGTTAACTCCTTATCAAATACTAAATAAAGAGTTTGTCACATATACCAATACTAAATCCCATCTCATATACATGGGTATCACTTTGGTGACGTTGGGGTGCCAATGTCATCTGACATTGACCAACCACAATGTCACAAGTGTGCAAAATAACAAAAAACTATAACTTTCTTTTCTCTCACTAACAAGCATTTTTTGTCATTTTATACACTTGTGACATTGTGGTTGGTTAATGTCACCAAAACACCGCTCCATATACACATAACATAGAAATAGAGCCCAGCATAGCTCTGATGATAGAAAGAAAAAGTAAAGGAAGCTGAATGAAGGCAGAGTAGAATAGACCAAACACGTGTAACTGACGTGGCCACTTGTTCCCACCAACAGGGAATGTTTTTTGTCGTTTAATTTGATTTTGGAATAATAACTAACTGACTCAGCTTTTGAAGAAACTGAGAGGACTAAAAACTAAGACATGGCGCACATGTTTCTGAAAAAAGGAACTACATCATTTTCATGTGCATTCGCGTCATTCCAAATGGACCTGCGTGAGCGTGAACACGATCCTTGCATTTCTTTTCTAACCATTGACAAATTAAGATGGTGAACAATTGTATTTTATCAGCCAGATTTAGAAAAAGGAAGTGAAAAGAGAACAACCCATTTGCTTGCTACTCATTATACGTAATTAATTAACATGTCTTAGAGGTACAACATTAATGAAGTACGTAGGGTAAAAAAACCATAGTCTTCATTCCAAAAATAAATAAATAAATAAATCATAGCCTAGCTAAAAATATCAGTAATTGTTTGTCTAAACTTAAAATATGTAAATGTAATATAATATTTTGATAATTACATTATTTATCATGCATAAAAAAATTCATTGGGCAAAGTATAATAATTACTATAGTAAGAAAATGAAGCTTGTAGAATGTGTGAATTGGAAGTAACAAAGGTATCAGAGCTGTTTGTTGGGTCAAAGTATATATATCATAAAGTGAGTTTGGTGATAGGGCTATGATATGGTAAAGTGGTAACAGCTGGCAAGGGATAAGGATGGAAGGGTGTCGTGTGTGTTAGAAAAATGGTCTCATGCCAGCAGCTATTGACATTGTGTGCTGCAATGCAAAGAGTCTTGAACATGTTTCCAAATCATTCCCACATCATCACCATGTGCTAATTTGAAATTTGGAAGGAATGATATTCAAATGATTGACCTGGTAGTATGAAAAAGAAATCACAATCAGATATAAGAAGTTACCACTTGTGATACTCTAAGGCCCTTATCATATACCATTTATACATTTAAATACCTATCAAATGAAATGAAACCTTTTTAGTAGGTCCTTTACTACAGTTGCCCAACGGTTAACCAGCTACAATTCAATCCTAATCGAGTAATTTGACTGCAGTCCCTTAATCGAGTAATCCAAGTTGGCTTCAGTTAACAAAACCTATTTTAATTGATCAAATATCACTCTATTATTATTGTATCTAACTAAAATAAACAATAAACAAAATAATTTTATTTTGTAATAGTACATATTTTAGATATAATTGTCCGTCACATAGGATAAACTTAGCCATCATTTTAGTTTTACATACTACCATATATACTGCACCAGAATTTCGACAAGTCTAACATCAGAAAGTTAAAATGCCAGCTCATAATCTGCTGATGCATGCTCAAAAATGTATTTCATTCTTTACCTTTTATTGGTTAAATTTCTTTATATATACCAATTTTCAAAATCAGTGCAATTTTCCAAAGGTTTGGCCGACATGTCACATACACCATGGAATCTTGCTTCTGAAGAAATGTAAATTAACCTTTCTCTAATCCTCTAAAAACAAACACATTCAAGGATTTCATTTCTAACTTTTGAAAAAGTTAACTTATATCTTTCTTTACCATCTTTTCTAAAAGCAACCAAACAATCCATGATGTCAAAATATTATCTTCAATAAAAGTTTTTCAAGTTGCCATGACAGTAGTATCTTTATTACATCAACCAAGATCATGGTCCAGTCATCCCACAAAAGGGTCATGATTCACTTCCTACTTTTAATCCCTTTAAATACTACCTCATTAGAATACAAAGGGACTGATCAAACCAAGCAAACATAGCTTCCTCTAATAGCTCAAACCATTCCCTCTTCACCTTCTACTTCTAGTCCTTTCAACAAAACACAAATCTTACATATCAATTCAATATGAAGACTTCACTTCTTCATGACATAGTTATTGGAACCACAATCATCTCAGCAACATATGACCAATTTCAAAAATCAGTTAACAGATACTTACTTGATTCTGCCACTCATCAATGTCAACATTCAGCCAAACAACAAAACAAAAGTAAAACTTTATTTTCCTATTAGAAGAATCTAATTGCATCTAATCAAGTATTGTTGGTTTTACTAATGTAATGTGCTTCAATGTTTCAGGTAGAGCAAATTCTAACCAGGAAAAGCGCAGCAGGAAGGCCAACACTCTCTCACAAAGAGTCCAAGAACATGGTGAGTACCCTTGCAAGACTTGGTTGGGTTTCAAAGAGATATGGTATAATTTATAAAAAAAAAAATTCCTTTTGTATCTAATTCTCTTTATATAACTCTGAAAAATTTCAGTGAGATCGGGAGCAAACATATCTAAAACAATAAAGAGGACGTTGAGCTTAGGGGCTCAAATTCTTCAAATGGGTGGAGTGGAGAAAGCTTTTATGCAGTATTTTAGTGTGAGAGAAGGGGAGAGGCTGTTCAAAGTTTCGCAATGTTACCTCTCCACCACATCCAGTCCTCTAGCTGGTCTCCTCTTCATCTCCAATGAAAAGGTTGCCTTTTGCAGTGAGAGATCAATAAAAGTCTTCAATCAGAAAGGTCAAATGCGTAGGATCCGCTATAAGGTAAGTCGTGAATTATATAAATACATAAACCAAACTCTTCTTATATCTCAGTTTCCCTAATCCAAGATTTGTTATGTACAGGTTGCCATTCCACTGAAGAAGATCAGGTGTGTCAGGCAAAGTCAAAATGTTGAGAAGCCAACACAAAAGTACATAAACATAGTCACAGTCGACAATTTTGATTTCTGGCTAATGGGTGTCCTAAAATATCAGAAAACTTTCAAATGTATCGAGCAAGCAATTTCTCAAGCAAGCTTAGATGAATATAACAAGTCCACCCTTAGAGCATAACATAAAGAATTTAAGATATTGAGATGACATACAACATGCAATGAAAAGACAGATGTAATTGAAGATATGCTTTGCAACGAGGGATTTCGTGGACAAAACACCTCATCATAGTTTTGGCTTCATTGATATTAGCTCGGATGTAAACTTGGCTGTCAACATATTGTTGATAAAGTTGGTAATGCAAGAGATCATTTGGCGTGTGCTTTGTAACCCCAAGCAGTGGCTGTTAATGACAAGGACCATACTGGTGGAAGGTATCCATTCATCCATAGGGAGGCCTGAATTTTAAATTCAAGGAAGGGATATTAGCGTTATGGTTGAAAAAGGATTTAAGGAAAAGTAAATAGAAAGACTGAAGCAAATTTATTTTGTGCAAGTTCTTAGGAAATTTCAAATTGTATTCACACCATTCAAATATTTAATAAAATTTGTCTATAAATTATTCAAATGTGAATCTTTTCCAATCAGTTAGTTGAAATAATCGACATGGATTTCATCAATAATGGGGTTGGATATATGTGTTTGAGCATTAGGGTAGGATCCCACAAGAGAGGGAAGAGATACTTTTTTTTTCTTCCTGAAACACCCCTACTAGAAATCACCTAGGATATCTAGCATGTGTGTTAAACTTGGCGTCGGATACATTAAAATTACAGTAAATAAATATTCTCTGAACAAATCATAGAATTTCTCGCCTTTTACCTCAGAAATAATTCTACTGACGTGTACTTTATATGGTCAAGCTACTTCTTCTTCTTCATCACGAACCATTCTATCGTATAATAACTTGTATATCTGAAATAAATAAAAGGGATTGGGGTGAGACAGAATGTCTCAGTGAGTTCCACCTATCCTAGGCTGTAGGCAACCTTGGGGAACCTAGGATTGCCATCAATTTCTAAACTCAACCCATTTTGGGTTTATACAATTTCGTTATGCATAACTGAGCGATCAGGGGATAACTAGAATCGCTGTCTGAAATACTATCTTGATTATATAATAATTATAGTCATACTCATAACTTGAATCATAAACATAATCATAATAATATTCATAAACATATATCCAATATATCGTATTCTGATATAGCTTATACTTTGACATACTTATCTGAGTATGTCTCTAATTCTTTTCTGATAACAACTAGTTTCGGCTAACTAAGCCGGAGTTCCGTAACTAAAATTCCTCATTTCCAAAGATTGGCAAAATGCCCATAAAATATTACTTCGTAGTTAAATCATTCTAAACATAATTTTCATGTTAATATGTGTATGCTATGTTAGTATTCATGTTGGAGGGTCCTTAGAATTTTTCCTTGGTTCCATAATTGAAAAATATAAGTATAAGTTTTTCAAATACTAACCGAATAATTCTTGACTTAAAATTTCATATCATTAGTTATACATTTCATTATGTGCGTATATATCATATTATCTCTTCGTTGTGGCGAACGGTAACTATTTCATTTTGTTACTATGAGCCGTACCTCATAGGCTACATTATCTCTTCGTCAGCAAACAGAGATTATCTCAATTTTACTTTCTTTTTCTTTTTCTTTCTATGAGCATGTTACTCATTTCAATTTTTTCTACTCATTTCAATTTTCTTTCAAATCATTACTATAATTATATACATCAATTGTGTTGATAGAATTTCCCTCCAACATTTATACTAGCATAAACATACTTATTAACATAAATGAGATTTTAGAATAAACAAATAAGGATACCTAATTCAGACATAATCATTCTACTATCTCATATTTATTTTGTTTCAAATGTACCATTCATATGGCATGATAGTCATGCTTGCATAATCGCCAAGTAATCATAAAAATGGTCTAATTATTCATGCTATCTCAATAATCTAACATAATCATAACTGATCCCCAAAGGTGGGTTCTAAGCTAAAGGAACTCACCTTGGCATTAGTCCCGAAATTGCAATCAGCTTATCCACAATTTGCAGCTTTTGCTAGCTCCAAAACTCCATAATCCATTTTCCAAAATAGCTTATGTCTTGGCTTATAGGTCTTGTTCTTTCCGAAACAACTCAACTCATTTGTGACATACTCTTACTTCATCAACCAGCATAGACAAAAAATTTCATTCCAGTCCCTGCACCCAAAATTCGTCGTTTGGCTATTTAAGCACTTCCAAAACAGATTAATTACCATTTAAGCACCTTTACCATGATTATAACAGCTTATTCTTTTTCCATTGCTCATATACCAATTCAACATATCCCTCCTAAACTGTTCATCACAAGATAATACCTGACACAACTTAAATTCCAACTTAAGCTATTATCCAAAGGGTTTAACTAGCAACTTATGACTTTTTTTCATATCAAATTCGACCCAACCTTTAACACAGCTGTTAAAACACGTATAGTAAGCCCTATGATCCACTTATACAGCAGTTTAAATTCACAACTTAGTCATTTAAGGCATTTTTCTCAAAACAGCTTAACTGACAACTTATGCCCTCTAAACAATTCAATTTCTGCTCAAATTTTCCAGAAACAATACAAACGTGTTTACACACCTTCTATACCAATATAAAGTGAATTGACGAGTTTCTCATTTTAGAATAGTCTTGCTTATTATTATTGTAACTAACTAAGATAACCAAAATAAATTTATTAATAATAAGTAATGAAAATCACTAGCATTTCAGTCATATATGTTGGAGATAGTAAATATGAAAGTAGGGCAATCTATTGATTGCAATAGTACATACCTTACCCCAAGAGAATTTAGAGAATTCTAGCATCACAAAAGTTTAAATGCCGACTCATAAAGCTCTGCTGATGCACTCCGAAAAAAGTATTTCATCATTTACCTTTTTTTGGTTTAATTTCATAATAATGCCTACTTTCCAAAATGGTTCATTTCTCCAAAGGGTTGGCCGACAACACGCCATATACAATTATACACTGTGGAATCTTGTTCATGAAGAAATATAAATTAACCTTTCTCTAAGCCTCTAAAAACAAACCTATTCAAGGATTTCATTTTAAAACTTATGAAAAAGCTAACTTATATCTTTCTTTACCATCTTTTTCTGAAAGCAACCAAACAGTCCATGATGTCAAAATATTATCTTGAATAAAAGAACTTCAACTTGCCATGTGGGTAGTGTCTTTATTACATCAACCAAGATCATGGTTGAGTCATCCCACAAAAGGCTCAAGATTCAGTTCCTACTTTTCATCCTTTTAAATACTACCTCCTTAGAATACAAAGGGACTGATCAAACCCAGCAAACATAGCTTCCTCTAATAGCTCAAACCATTCATCTTCACCTAGTGCTAGTCTTTTCAACAAAACACAAACCTTAGTAATCATCATTCAACATGCAGTCCTCACTTCTTCATGAGCTAGTTGTTGGAGCTCCAATCATATATCATCAGTTTCAAAATTCGGTTAACAGATACTTACTAGATTCTGCCTCTTGTCAAATTCAATATCCAACCAAACACCAAAGCAAAGGTAAAACTTTGTTTTCCTGTTAAAAGAATCATGAACAGCTAATCTAATTTCATTAAGTATTGATGGTTTTACTAATACAGTGCGCTTAACGTTTCAGCTAGTGCAAATTCCAACCAGCAAAAGCGCAGCAGGACAGCTGTTAATCTCACACAAAGAGTTCAAGAACATGGTGAGTAGTGAGTACCCCTGTAAGACTTAGATGGGTTTCCAATAATATGGTACAATTTATGAAAACCATTTTCCTTTGGTATGTGGTATCTATATCAGCTAAACTCCACTTGCTAGTTGACTTGAGCATATCTAATTCTATTTATATAATTGAAAAATTTCAGTGAGACTCGGAGCAAACATATCTAAAACAATAAAGAGGACGTTGAGCTTAGGGGCTCAAATTCTTCAAGTAGGTGGAGTGGAGAAAGTGTTTACGCAGTATTTTAGTGTGAGAGAAGGAGAGAGGCTATCAAAAGTTTCGCAGTGTTATCTCTCCACCACATCCGGTCCTCTAGCTGGTCTCCTCTTCATCTCCAATGAAAAGGTTGCCTTCTGCAGTGAGAGAACAATAAAAGTCTTCAATCAGAAAGGTCAAATGCGTAGGATCCGATATAAGGTATGTCCTGAACTAAATAAGTACATAAATAAAACTCTTCTTATATCTCAATTTCCCTAATCCAATATTTGTTATGTACAGGTGGCCATTCCACTGAAGAATATCAAGTGTGTGAATCAAAGTCAAAATGTTGAGAAGCCAACACAAAAGTACATAAACATAGTTACAGAAGACGATTTTGATTTCTGGCTTATGGGTGTCGTAAAATATCAGAAAACTTTCAAATATATCGAACAGGCAATTTCTCAAGCAAGCTTAGATGAATATAACAAATCCACTATTAGAGCATAATAACATAAAGAGTTTAAGATATAACATACAACATTCAACGAAATATATTTGAAAAGAGGGACTTTGTGGACAAAATATCTCATCGTAGTTTCTGTTTTAACCCAAGATAGACCATTAAAAATAGATGCACATGGTTCATTTATATAGTCTCTGATGCAAACTTTGTTGTCAACATATTGTTGATAAAGTTGTTGATGAAAGAGATCACTCGGCGTTTTCATTGCAACAAACCGCAAGCAGTGACTGTTAATATAGAGACCGTATTGGCAGAGTATTCATTCATCAACAGAGAGGTCTATTTTGAGCTCAATGAAGGGAGATTATTGTTATGGTAGAAAACAAGATGGAAAGAAATGTAAATAGAAAGATAGAGAAAACTATTAGAAGTTTAAGTTTCAGGCTGAATTACTTACGGACTTATTATGTGCATGCTTTCAAGAACTTTGAAATGGTATTGTAACCGTTCAATTCTTTTATAAAATTTCTCTGTAGTGTTCAAATGTGAATCTTTTTGAATGAGTTGGTTTAAATAACTAAATTAATATAGATTACATCAATAATGTGTTGGGAGCAATAGGATGGGATCGGGCAAGAGAGGAAAACGATATAATTTATCCATTTATCACTCTCCAGAAGACCATAATATGTGACTACTGTAGTCTGTAGGTATAATAACTGTGAATGAACAATTAATCGTGTTTCTACCTTTAGCACAAAACATTTGATTCCTCCAGATTCTTTACTTTAGCATACGGAAAGGATACTAAACCCAGTTGAATAAAAGAGGAATGCATGCTCTCTCATTAGTCCATAAGTCCTAGCTCAACTGGTAAAATGCCAAAATTATTAGGCCGGACGTCATGAGTCATGATTGGGGTTTAAACCCTGGTACCCCAATAAATTTTTCCATCAGCACTTTTAGTCGCCGTCAAAAATTTCTATCAACAGTTTTGGTCTTTAAAATGTTTAAGGAAAATGTCACAGGGACTAAAAAATGTGATTTTATTTTGTAGGGACTAAAAACAAAACTGTGAATATTTAAAGGGACTAAAAACTTAATTGACTCAATTTTCAATCACTACTTTTAGTCCCTATTTTTAAGTTAATTTTTGTATTTTTTTAATGAAATTATGCATAAATAGGTAGAATACTATATAAATCTTTCTAAAAAAATAGAATTATTTAACAAAATATAAATTAAATATGAAATTTTAACCGTAAAAAATGTAAAAATTCATATTTATTTTATGTTTTGGTAAAAATTTATAATTTTTTTTGGAGAGATCCTTATAATATTATAAATTTTTCTGCAAAATTTTATTCAAAAATATGAATTATATATATGAGTTTACTCTCAAGGAGGGACCAACGGTGTAGATGAAAGACAAAAAGCTAAAGAAATTTTTTAGAGAGAATAAAACCAAAAGTCGACATATTTATAAGGACCATAAACCTATTGAACCCAAAAAAGAAATACTAATAAAGTATTGACTTCATTATTTAAAGAAGTGAAATGTAAACGAGTGCCATAGACACTCTTCACGGCCTTTAAGTAGTAATTTTTTTTTGAAAATTGTATAATCAATGCATTGGAAATTGTAATAATTAACTTTTTTGTGAAATAACTTTTTTTTTTTTGAAATCTTTAAAGATTTAAAGAATGTCTACAATTTAAAATTAAGAATTAAAAAGTTAAATTTAAAAAAAATGAAAAATACTTCAGTTTTCAATGTACTAATATAATCAATACTGTATGTCTCTAATTTTATATTTTTTTTGGTTAAATATTTGTCTCTAATTATAAAACCTTTTTAAGAACCTTGTTTGTACCTCTTATAAAACTTATTTGGTATTTTCAACAATATTAATTATTTCTTTATCAACATACACCTATTTTTCAAGTAATAATGACGACAAAATATAATCTTTTATGATTAATGGAAATGAAAAAAATTAAAATTAAAATATTGTTTGACAGCTCTGCTCGCTAAGTAGCGGAAAATGACGAGATTAAAAATTTGGCTACCTAGATTTGCTTGTCGCCTTCGCGTTTTAAAATGTTAAAAGTGGGTCAGACCTAAATGTAACAGACCACCTTCTTTACCATCTCTACATAGTTTATCAATAATATGATAAAAATGATCAATTCGCAATAACTTTGATAAATTAAATGATAAAAAAGACACCTTTTTAATGAGAGTTGTGCTACCAAATACTTTTTTTTTTTTTTTACAAATGCTACCAAATACTCTAAATATTTAATTTAAAGAATTCATAAAATAAAATTGTCTTAAAAATACAAAGTTTTTTTTTAAAGGTTAAAAATGGGTAAACACGTGTTGAAATAATAAATACATATTTTTCTAAGATATAGTCGGCATTTGTATTTTAGTAATTAAGGGACATATTTGCACCTCCAAATCAATCGGCCACAATCAGAACAACCTATTATATATTATTATTATTTCTTCTATTTGATACCATATTTAGGCATGGCAACAATACCCGCACCTGTGGTCATACCCACCCTGATTTGACGGCTTTTCTCCATTTTGATTGAGTTTGGGTTTTTTTCGATTTCAAAACACGGGTATGGGATGGGTAACGGGGTTATATGTACCCACCTCGAACTCATATCCATACCCGTCCCAAATATAAAAAATTACTTTTTTTTACCCCTTTTTATATAAATACAAACACAACCTTAGATCATTTCGCTCTAGTCCAAACGACATATGTCATTATTAGACGACACTTTTCTGGGTTCTCTCTCAAGCAGTCAACGCTACTCACAAAGGGAACATAATGCTTTACAATATTGTCATTGGGGTTGGAAAAAAGAACTTTTTTTATTAAAAAATGATTCACTACGGGTACGGGGATGGGGATAGGATATCCGAACCCGTTGGGGACGGGGATGAGATTCCATTTCTTATCCCCGTTGGATATGGGTAGGGTAACAGGTAAGTATATTGGAATCGGGGATGAGGATGGGGAAGGTAAAACTCGTCCTCACCTCACCCCATTGTCATGCCTAACCATATTAGTATTATTATTTTAAAAAATATGTTGTGTTCATGTAATTTTTAATCATTTGATATTATTGTTCAAGCTTTGTTTTTATACAAGCTTATTTACTTGTTTTAATAGTATAAAAATCTATTAAACTTCGAGAAGTCACTTGATTGAGAGTTTTTCTCTTCAACTTTAAAAAATTTGGTTCGAGTCCCGCAACCAAAGAATAGTATAAACGTTAAAATTATTTTAGGCATTTTTAAATAAGTTTATTAAATTTGTAAAAATGTCAATTTGATTGAACCAAATCAAACTAACTCTCAAAAATCAAACTAAACCCAATCTTGGATCCAAACTTAGGTATCATTTGGCCCGACTTTTTTTTCTTCCAGCTTCTCTACATTTTTAAGGAGAAGTTAGGCCAAACACAATATCAATAAAGTACCTTCTAAAAAAAGTACTTTTTTAAAATGCATAAAATTGAATGGAATGAGCTTTGACCAAAAGTTGTTGAATGTTACTTCAAAATACTACTTCTCGACAATTTATTTTACAAACACCTCTCTTCAACTCACGTTGTCAACCTTTTCTTTTATTTTTTCAATATGTTTTTTCTTCCATTTTATTTTATTGAACCGGTCCATCTAATTTTTTTAAGAAGGGTCCATTTAATTTTATTATCTATTTTTGAAGGAATTTTATTATCTTTTTATCACTTATATATTAATTTCAATATCTTTTAATTATCACAATCTCACAAATATTTTTATGCACGCTGTCATTGAATGACACCGAATATTTTTATTCCCTTTCTTCAATCTCGGAAATATATATACACACACACAACATCGTTTAGAGTAATATTTTATGTCCGTCTGTATGTTTTTTTTGTTATGCTATGCATATAATTTTTTTTAGTGTTGCGTAATGCGTATAATTATTTTTATAAAATTTTGATTTTAATTAAAAGTACAAGTGTAGTTGCCTAAAAAAATTATACTTATATATATTTTACACATTTGTATTGTAACAAACTATGCATATCTTTTTCTTATTAAAAAAATTAAACATATCTTTTTCAATGACACCAACAATGTAACAAATATAATAAATTCTTATCTTTTTGACTGACACTTAAAATATGGTGTTCTTATAACAAAATTTGTTATAGAGTATAACTGGAAAAGAAAAAACCAACTATTCTCATTATATATTCCCTAAAAAAAAACTATTCTCATTATATATTATATATACACAGACATATACATATTATAGATATATTCTTCAGCTTCACAATTCTTTCACGTTACACAAAATAAACGTCATTTAGTAAATATAGTATTTGTAAAAATATATTTTTTATATTTTAAACATTTTTTTCCTTTAAAAAATATTTTAAACATTTTTTATTTTTTATATTAATTCATAATAAACTCAAAGTTTTGTCTTTGTTAGCTTATCTCAGTTGATAAAGATAATGTATAAATATATGCAAGGTCCGGGGTTCGAACCCCGGACGCCACCAAAAAAGTAATAAATTCAAAGTTTTGTACAATATTTTGCCAAATAACTTTTAACTTAAAAATAACTTTAAAACTAAAAAACAAAAAAGAAACCAAACAGATTTAGCTTCTTTCTTAAAGAACTTTATTCTAACTTTGTAGCTTATAGATCGAAAAAAGTATGGCAAAACGGTACCTAAAATAGTTTGAAAATCTAATCATTGATTTTCCCATTTTTTTTTTTGTTTCCTTTTGAAAAAAAAGTAAAATAAAATAGTAGTAGTAACTAATCTAGAGAAAACGCGACTTAAAAAAAGAAGATTATAGTATGAAAGAGATCTATCTAGTCTAGTCTAGCTGAGTTGAATAGAAAGGAAATTAGAGAAGTATTGTTGTTTGAATTTGAATCTGGAAATGCAATGGGTTTAGGATCGGTATTGATATACACGATCTTAGCCCTAATTGTTCTCTTTTTCCTCTCTTCTCACTCTCCCTTCAACAACCACCACTCCTCCCACCGTCACCGCCGCCTCAAACTCCGTTCCAACTTCACTCTCTCCCCTTCCCATTCCCATTCCCGTTCCCGTTCCCATTCTTCTCACCAACCCGTACCCTTCGACCCTCTCGTCGCCGAACTTGAACGTCACCGCGAAGACAAACAATGGGAACAACAACACATCCAACACGCTCCCGCTCACGAATCCCAACCTGAATGGGAAGACTTCATGAACGCTGAAGACTTCATCAATGATGAAGATAAGTTCAATGTTACATCTAGACTTCTTCTTCTTTTTCCCAAAATCGATGTCGACCCTGCTGATCAATTTGTTGATCTTCATGAGTTGACTATTTGGAATCTTCAACAAGCTCATAGAGAGGTTCTTCATCGTTCTCAAAGAGAAATGGAACTTCATGATAAGAATCATGATGCTTTTGTTTCTTTCTCTGAGTATGATCCTCCTAGTTGGGTTAAATCTGCTGGTAACTATTTACTTTTACTTTTACTTTCTAATTCCAGATCTGTTCTTTGGGGTAGCAACTATAGTAGAAAAGATGGTGGAAACTAGGCTTATGTGGTTTGGGCATATAGAGAGAAAAATTGTAGATTTTGTAGTAAGAAAAGTAGATCAGTTAGAGGCAGATGTAGACCTAAAAACCCATAAGAGAAACTATTAAGAAAGATCTAGATATTATTTAGTTGGATTTAAAATATGGTTTATGATAGAACATTATGGAGTAATTTGATCCATGTAGCCGACCCCACTTAGTGGTATAAGGCTTTGTTGTTGTTGTCAATGTGCTATGGTACAATTGTCGTCACAGTGAACTTTTGATTTTTACTTTTGTTTTTATAGTGATTACTGTCTATGTAGTACATTGTGTATGGAGTGTTGTAATTTATCTTGAATTTATCAGATAAGGAATCTTTTGGCTATGATATGGGCTGGTGGAAAGAAGAGCATTTTAATGCATCTGATGCAGATGGTGATGGTGTTCTTAACTTAACTGAGTTCAATGAGTGAGTTTCTTCTACTATTTTTGTTGCGAAGTCATGTTGTTTACACTTGCATATTTAGTTTATGATGCTTTTCAATTCGAGCTAACGATTTAACGTATTCTCTTTTGTTTTAGCTTTCTGCACCCAGCTGATAGCAACAGCACCAAGCTTCAACAATGGTTGTGCAAGGAGGAGATCAGGTTGGTAACTCATTTCTCATAGAAACTTTGCCACAACTCGATATTGGTTTCTTAAAGAATAAGTTATTTCTGTTTGGAAAGTTTTTACCCTAACATGTTTGTAGTCTCCCGTATAGTACATTTATTAGTTTCATCAATTTTTAAGTATATAATTTGTATCTTTTGACAATTTATTTAACAAATAAATGTATGAATATAAAGGCTTATTATATACAATATTGATAAATGCATTTGACATGAGAGTGACTTTGAGATGTCATGTTACCAACTGACTATAAACTATTTCATTCTCCTGATAATGAATTATCATTTCACATTTGGCCTTCTACACACATGGCTGATGAACAAGCTTGAACTTTTATCGTAAAACTAAGACCTCTAGCTTTCATGTATTCACAATCTTAAATATAAAAGCTGTTAGGAACCTGATATGCATTACAAAATATGTGGGGTTGAAATCTCCCTAAATTGAAGATATGGGGTTGCAGAAATATGAGGGCGTGAATTTCTTTATGCCAGAACGACAAGATGATCTCCCTCTCAATCCCACTTGTTATTTATATACTGCCTCATCCTAACTATTCCCAAATAGCTAGTAATTGACAATATAGTTGTTAGGAATGTCATATGTATTACAAATAAATGGGGTAAAATCTTCCCTAATCACAGATACCGTTGCTTCCACACTTTGAGGGTTTGCCCTTCTCTACTGGGGTACTTTTTTCATGGCTTTGAAAATTATTCCCAGCAATGTGGAGGTTCAAAATATGGATTTCCATGTATGTTACGAAGTTAGAAAATTTATTCTTTGGCATAAAACGTTGCTGTGAATGAAATGACTGCCACTTTCCCATGTTTTTATTACCAAGGCTGGACTAGGAATAAAAAGGTTCCCACGAAGGTGGGAACTCTTATGCCCCACTATTACAAATAAGTTGGTAAAACTTTTAACTTAGTCTTCTTAGATTCACACAAGATACTTGCAATCTGTGGGATCATATGTTTGGCTGTATCAAGAAGGACAATACAGTCGTATACCTTAGTACCAAACACAGGCATCTAACTCAGGTATTTAGCTTATCAGAGGATCCTCGATATCTAGATGATGATGATGGTGATGATCAAATAACTCTTATTTATCTTTTTCTTGCTTTCTAGTCTAAATAATGAAACATCAATTAAGTAGGTGCTGGTAAAGATGGGGGATATGAGCGTATGCTTGTGAAATATGCAATATTGTTTGTTGTATAGGGTACTAATATATATATATATATAAGGTTTTGCTAGAAGACACCTTTTATGAAGGTGTCTTGTAGCAAGTTATTCTATGAGCATTTGGTAAAAGACACCAACTAATTTTTATGAAGGTGTCTTTTAGCAAAGTTATAACTAAAAAGTGGAAATCACACCTTGAGGTGTGGGTTGCTAAAAAACACCTTCATGGGTGGCTTTTAGCAAAACCCATATATATATCCATAGTCTAATATATCTTTAATAATGCTCGGGGTCATTTTTGATCTCACTAAAATTGTAACCTTTGCTCTGAAGACAAGATATTTTGCGGTCACCCAAATCCACGCAACCAATTAGGATTTAAGTTGAATGTTTAAATCATCTGTTGGGCTATTCAAACTGATGGGTTGTAAGTGATAGATCCATGGTTGTTTTTTGAATTTTGCCTTGCAGTCAGTGGCCCAGTCTAGGAGAAACTAAAATATTGAAATAAATTTTGTAGGTAATTGTGCCCAATATTAGAAATATGGGAAATATTTATATTTATTTTATACTTGTTAATTTTATTCTGCTGAAGTGAATGGGAGATTTCAGTTTATATACAATTAGCTTATTTCTATCACTGCCTTGGGGTACTCATGCTCGTGCGTCCTTTTATTTCTTTATAGAGAAAGAGACTCAGACAGAGATGGAAAGGTCAACTTCAAAGAATTTTTCCATGGGCTCTTTGATTTGGTAAGAAACTATGATGAAGAAAGTCACAATGACTCCCATCATTCGGATAATTCATTGGATGCTCCAGCTAGAAAATTGTTTGCTCAGCTTGACCAAGATGGTGACGGGTATTTTCTTTTTTTCATCATTAATGTACTTTCTTTGAAACATTATGGTAGTTTCCTTATCGTATGCTATCATTCACCTTTGGATTTTCATCTCTATCTGTACAGGTTGTTATCAGATATTGAACTACTGCCTATAATTGGGAAACTCCATCCGTCCGAGCATTATTATGCAAAGCAACAATCAGAATATATCATTTCACAGGTATTAGATTTCACCATACAATAGTTTACACTCTTATTGTTGTCGAAGGTGTTATTTTTTTCATGTGAAGTCATATGAATATAGAAATGCCCATAGGTCTATAGTTATCAAATCACAACTCTACGGTGAAGCATGGAGCTAATTTTTAGTTATAAATTGCATTGCATCACATCAAGTAGTTAGTGAAATGTTAGTGAAACATTATTAAAGGATGTTCACTGTTTGATGTTATCTGAAAACCAAATGTTAGTAGTTAGTGTGTTATGTTAGTGGTGGAAGTTGAACCTATGACCATCTTTTCTCCAACCCTTATGTCCCTCCTTCTAAATTAACTCATCTACCTTATAATCCTCAGTTTAATGGTCAATGTAACTATTTCAAATTAGAAATGAACAAAACAACTTAACCATAATTATATTTCAGAAGCCAAAGTAAAAACAGAGTAAAAGTTATAGCTAATTAAGGCGTGTGAAAGTGTGCAAGTAACCCTGCAAGTCCCTTTTTGAGCAAGTAATTGAATGGGTGGCTGTGTTAGGACAGGTGGGTATTTTATTGGAAGGATAAAGGGAAGACAACCAAAATAATTACTGTTGATAGTTACAATGGTTAGTTAGAGCTGATACATTAGATAAATAAATAGATGAATGTTAGGGAAAACCAGGGTATTAGATCTTAGAGAAAGTAGGATTAGGGAACACCGTATTGGGGGAGGCTTAACCCCATTCGACCAAGCAGATCTTGGAAATCATTTAAAGGAATAGGGGTTATGACAGGGGAGAGGCCTGTTCTTGGGAAAGAAAGGTGGATCTATCTGCCTGTGTTGGGAGTCTTGGGACCAAATCGTTGGAATGGTTTACTTGGGTGGAAAAACTCTGAGGTGATCTAACAAGCCTTCATAGATGCAAGAACTATATACAGGGATGAAATCAATTCAAGACATGACCAAGTGGTAGAGATGTTTGTGGCTGAGGGAATTGTAGTGGAAATCAAGATTTACGACAAAGGGGAGCAGTGCTTCATGCGGAGACATCCAAAAGATGTGGATTATGTGGAGTCTGGTTGTGCCCCCACAACGCAACCGCTGGAGTTGCCGAATTCATGCTCACATAGGGTGGGCAATGGGTTGATACCACTGGAGAAGCACCAAAGGTACATCTTGCTAGCGAGATGACCTGGCTTAGGAAAAGAAGAAAGAGGAACATAATTCTGACCTATTTGGCCAGGCCCAAATTAGTCTAAACTTGATTCATGGAGGTGATGTAAATTGGACAATTTTCAAACTAAACCCATTTTTTCACTTAGCAAAGTAAAGCCCAATGACAAGGAATATCGAGTTCATAAGCCATTCTCTTATGTGGGGCACATATCAGAATGGGCAGGCAACAACATAGATTATTACTTAGCTGCTGCCATTAAAATATGCCTTTGAGCAGGTGGTTACAGTTCGAATACCCTTTCTGACTCTCCATTCTCTCACTATGTATGTGAGTGTGAATTGTTGATTCTCTATGAAGGCTTCGTCTACTGTATACCCTAGTAATGGGCAGTGTCGATCCGATCACACTTACTATGCCATGTGTTTTCACCTTGAGACAAAAATTCTTAAAAACTATTGATAGATGATAGAACTCAAAAAATTAATGAGATATAATATAACTGAGTTTATTGAATGACAAGGAGCTCAGAACCCAAAAGCTCTACAACAACAATGAAAGGAAAATCAGGGCCTAAGGCTCCTACGAGAGATATTCTCTCCTGACCAACTCAATAGCAAATGTATGAATGACCCCACCACTTCATCCTACTACCCACCTTATAATTGCATTCTCTACCAGAATGATTTGGAATACGTCAGCAAATAGTTCATGTTCTGACCTGTTGACTCAGCCCTCTTTCTTCTAGAATAAACCTGCCATATGGCGAGCCTCCCTTGGGTCATTCCCACTACTGGATCCTCAATCGAATTAGAAGTGCCAAGAGTTCTGTCACTGGATGTTTTCGTGAGCCAACATATCAGAAACAACAATTTTAGATGTTTTGGTTAGAAAGTAACGCTTCTTCCTACAACCATGAAGATTGGTAATATCAGCTGTGCTTTATGATATTTATTGCTTATAACATACTGGTTGCTACTTTTTAGTTACTTTTTAAAAAAGAAAAGAAAAGTGGGATCTTAGCTTGCAAAATTGATAATCCTACTTTCCCTTTTCTCTTCAAAATATGAATCTGTCGGTGATGAGTTCCCATTCTTTCAGAATGAGAATATTTGATGTGTTTTATCTGCAACTATTGTTATAGCTTCTTGGGGGACCTTGTAAATCGATTTTATCGTCCATTTATTCTTTTTCTCCAATTTACGGTTTAGTCGTAGAAATATGCACACTGCACATATGTTTATGGTAGTTGCTTATGGTAGAATAATAATGTTATTTCTGATATGATGAGTGCATAGATGATATAGCTAGATTCATCTCCATTCCTGGCTGCCTAGAGAACTTGTTCTTAAGAATATGATATACTGGTTCATGAGAGAGGAAGTAAATACTCTGGTGGGAAAGCTGGGAAGTACATATCTTCTGTTTAACAATGCACTGTTAACCAATGTTTCTTTTTATAATATCTTAGGGTGCATTTCTAATATGAATTATGAAATATTGTAGGTTGACCTGTATTTATGCTTTAGGAGGGTTTACATTGTCGTGCTTAATTTACATGTTAGGCATTTTTAACTAGATGCATTGAACTAAGTTTTCCTGACTATGGCCTCAGCATGCCCTTAACATCTGTTGTGTAACATACATCTCATTAAAGTCTGTGATAGTTCAAAAAGCACGTCAACATCTATTGAATTGCATCATATGCATTAATTTCATCAGTAACCATTGTATAATTTTATAACAGGCAGACGTTGACAAAGATGGGCGCCTCACTTTGCCTGAGATGATTGAGAATCCATATGTATTTTATAGTGCTATTTTCAACGATGATGAAGATGAATATAATGATTACCATGATGAGTTCCGATAAATTCATGTTAGGTGAGGACTATTAACTTTCTGCATCTATCTCAAATCTTAGTCTACATTTAGGGAAGATTTCCGTTATAATGTTTTTAATGATCATCAATTGCAGAATATTGAAACAATATCAGTGACAAGGAGTCTGAATTTGAAGGTTATGAGATGGCAGAGTTTTGATGTTTTGGCCCTTATTAGGTTGCTAGTCTCAGTCATGGTGGGGTTTTTTGGGGTGGCAACATTGGTTGCTTCTTTCCATTCATATTTATTTGCTGATAGGATCCACCATGGCTTGTCATGGAGTCGCACCTGGATCATCTGGAGGGTAATAGGATTTTAACTTCATTGTAAAATTAGAATGATATATAGAGATTTTCAAATCACACTGGATGAGCCATTATTAATCAAGTGTTACTCTCAGTTCTCATTGGATAACACATGTACCATATGACTATATTGACCAATTTGACCATCATATTCCTAGATGGACTATAAGATTTACTTTTGAACCCAAGTCACACTCATTTTGCTTACAAAGCATTTATAAGAAGGATGTACCCTAGAAAAAAAATTATAAGATGCCCATCAGTTTATATATTCTTTACAAAGTTTTGAGTAAAACTCCTCCGAGTATATTTGTGATCATTGGATTGCAGGATACACGAGTCACAACTCACAATGAGTTCAAAGGCTTTATTTATTTGATATCTCAAAGCCTTATACTTTTAATTGAGTTCAAATTCAGTCTTTATATTAATATTTATTTCAGTCACTGTCGAGGTGTTGGATAACAGTAAAAATTACAGAATAAACGTAGCCAAATTTTTGAAAAATGTTGGAGATCAATTAAGAAAATTTCTAGTGTACTGGTTAATAAAAATAAAAAGCTTTGTGCGTTTGCAGGATGGGAGAAAACATGAGCATCAATGTTCCGGCCTCAAGTTTGAGGCACGGTTTTTGTAAGATACTGTCTGCTTTGGTTCTTATGTGCAATTATGGTCTTGTTTTTAGTTAAAACTTAAAAGACAACTGAATAGATCGATAAGGGTGGAATGTGGGACTTTTTATTGTACTATGATTATAACTTAAATATGCTACCATACAAATTCAAACCATTCCCAATCCCATTAAATTAATCAATTCAGCACTCTATGATAGATCAGGTCATCATATTATAATTTAAAATGTCACTATGATTGTAATCTAAGCTAGCGCCGCGGATATAAAATAAACTAAAAAAGGTTGAAGTTAGTGTACCTTGTATTTAACCTTTAACAATAAAGATAAAAGCAGTAACATTAGCGACAACATGTATTGTTGGATCCTCTCCAAAAAAAAGAATGTATTGTTGGATCAATCACCAATATAATGGGGCTGCAAAGTAGTATAGACATATATTTTGTGCCTTTTTTCCACTTCACATTGACTCTAAGCATAGTGAAAGCTGCCACACTGTCTTTCTCTTCATAAAAATATCGTTATTGCGATGGCCAAACAGCTAGATATCATGGAACTATCTTCATCTGTTATAAAATTATTATACAATGTAGAATCCACTACCAAATGAAAAATTAACAAGAGGTCCCTACTGTTTTTAATATTCCTTCTTGTCGCCTTATGTGAGGCTAACATGGCCTCTATATAATAACTGGATCTTTTAATGACTACCTCACTTTAGGCATGGAAGTTTCAATGGCTGAAACCAACAATACTAAGACATGCTCAAGCCATTGGAAATTCATTTACAGTTTAGTTGATAAAGTGAAAAGATTTCCAGGTTTGGTGAGGAGGGAAATTTGGAAAGTTGGCAAAGATGATCCAAGAAGGATACTCCATTCTCTGAAAGTTGGTCTGGCTTTAGCACTAGTATCTTTGTTGTATCTAATGGAGCCATTGTTCAAAGGAATAGGGGAAAATGCTATGTGGGCTGTCATGACTGTGGTTGTGGTCATGGAGTTCACTGTAGGTAGGCTATCTATTCTCGTTTTCGGTGACATTATTATTATTTTGTTGTTATGTGTTTAGATCACAAGCTCGTAGGTGTTAAGGATCAGTTATGATTGCAGGAGGGACTTTATCCAAAGGACTAAACAGAGGATTGGGAACTTCATTAGCAGGATTGTTGGCGTTTTTTATTGAGTATCTTGCAGATGACCCTGATCAGATTTTTCGAGCAATTTTCATTGGTGCTGCGGTTTTTCTTTTAGGTACGCATTTATTACATCATGAAATAAAATGTACTCTTTCTTTTGTAATAGCACCTACTACTTACATTTGTTTGTTGAAATTTTAAGAGAAGCTTAATTTGTGGCTGGAGCTTCCTAAATATTTTTCTTAACCATTGTTTCACTGTTGGTTTGCAGGAGCTGCAGCTACATTTGTCAGATTCATTCCCTATATCAAGAAGAGTTATGATTATGGTGTTATGGTATTTCTCTTGACCTTTAATTTGATAATTGTATCGAGTTACCGTGTTGATAATGTCTTGAAGATGGCAAAAGATCGTATCTCTACTATATGCATCGGAGTTGGTCTTTGTCTTGTTATGAGTCTATTTGTATTTCCAAATTGGTCAGGGGAAGACCTTCATAAATCCACCGTATCGAAGCTTGAAGGCTTAGCCAACTCTGTAGAAGGTAAAGAGCCAGGTCACCACTTCATTAAAGAATATTGCTTATGTTTGTGAAACAAGAACTGCCGAAGAGTATTTATACTAATTAAAGATGAAGAAAGTTACTACGATTCTTTTGTTTCAATCTATATAATTGATGGTTGAAATAATGATGCAGCTACTGTTGTGGAATATTTTTCTGATTCTAAAAAACAAGCATATGAAGATGATTCATCAGAGGATCCCATTTACAAGTGCTATGAGGCCGTTTTAGATTCTAAAGCTAAGGATGAAACACTTGTAAGTCTGTGCCCCTTTTTTCTTAAGTAAAGTATACTGGGAATTTCCCTTCAATTTTTTTAAAAAAAAAGTATATCAGAAAGAGTAGTGATATTTGAACAACTCATTTTAGACAACTTATATGACAACTACTTTTTCTCTCTCTTTTTATTTGTCAAAAACAATGGAGAAAGAAAAAGAAAGAGAGAAAATAAGGGTATAATGTGAGTATGAGAGAGAAAATTGTCACAAAGTGGTTGTACAAATATCATTTCTCTATCAGAAATTTGTTGTGACAGAAGATCTTACAGTGTTGAATTCAACAGGCATTGCAAGCAAGTTGGGAGCCAAGGTACTCAAGATGCTGCCAGAGAATCCCATGGCAGCAATATGCAAAAGTAGGAGCTTCTCTTCGCCATTTTAGTTACACTGTTGTAGCACTACATGGATGTTTGCAGTCGGAAATTCAGGTACTAAATCAGCTATCGATAAGGTTCATCATTGCTATCCTAGATTATCTGTCATGTTATTGATAGTACATGGATGACTATAACCTAATATTGAAATCATTGATTAAGATCTATATGCAGGATTATAATGATGTTCAAGGTCATTTTGTCTGTAAATTAAACATGAAATGCAATAGTCTACATAATTATCGGAATAACCTTTAGTATAAAATATAACTCTTATTTGATGTTTGAATTTGTACCTTTAACTTATGTATTATTTAACTCATTGTTGTTGAAGACACCAAGGTCAATCCGTGATCTATACAAAGATTCTTGCATCAGACTTGCACAAGAAGTATCAAAAGTGCTAAGGGTAATGGCCAACAGCATAAGGAAAAAGCATCAATTTTCCCTTCAAACACTCTCAAATAATCTCAATGAAGTCTTACAAGACCTTGACAATGCATTGAAATCGCAACCACAACTTTTACTAGGCTCAAGGAATAGTCAAAGTCGAACCCCCATAACCCCCAAAACATCAACTAAAACAACTGCACATAATGACAACAAGCTTGAAGAAGAAACAAGACTCTCATTATCAAGTATTAAAAGTGATTGTTGTTCCCCAGTTGGAAGTAAATCGAAAGAGCACTCCCGAGAACAAATAAAAGAAGGACAACGACAGAAGAAGGTTTTGAGGCCACAACTTAGTAAAATTATCATCACTAGCCTTGAGTTCTCAGAAGCACTACCCTTTGCTGCTTTCACTTCTATGCTAGTGGAGATGGTGGCAAAACTAGATCATGTTATGGATAAAGTTGAAGAATTGGGAAGAATGTCACACTTTAGAGAGTTCAGAGATGGTGATGATGAGAATATTGTTGTCACTTGTGAGAGACCGAAAATTAATATAGTTGATAATGACTTGCCTTCTTATGGAGCAGAATAATTATTACTAGATGTCTATCATCCCATTAGCAAAGTTATATATACATGCATGCATTGAATTAGTCGAATGTTGTTTACATTACCTATTTTATGCCTTCTACATAGGGCAGAATAAGGCATGTACTGTATCCCGGCAAGTAATTTTTGCGTACATTATAGGGATCTGAGTCCTAATTATCCAATACTAATGGGATCCAAAGAACTAGCTAGTAAATATTCTGAACATGAAAACTCTGACACAACAACTACCTTTATTTGTTAATTTTGAAACATCAATGGAATAAAATGTAACAATAGTTGCAATAAGTTGCAAACAATCAACACTAAACAATAATTTTAACAATAAGATTAGTCAACAATATCAAAATGATAACTTAGCAACCATACCACAGTCTCAGTGACCAAATTGACATTACTTTTGTACAAAGCATGAAAAATTAGCATACTTATGGCAAGTTAAATCATATCATAAAAAATATCCATTTATAAAATACCAAGCATGAAAAAAACTAGTGAATCAAAGTACTGCCGAATTACCAAAATAAAAGGTACTACTATAAACCTAATACTTGCATCCTCCTAATTAAGAGCTTTTGTCGGATAAGGTTCCCATCCAAGCAGGAGGCAACATGCCTGTTTGCTCATGGACAGTCTTGAACAGAGGTGGCAACATCTTGTAAACACCAGCAACCTCTTTCATACCCATAGAACCTTCGGCTATTCCGCCTCCATTGTCACCTCCATTAGTCCAAATACTAATCTTAGGTTCAAGTCCACGTACTGCCTCAGCATTAATCTTAGCCATCTCTTGAAACATGCCACCATTTATCATCAAGTAATCCCTTAGAGCTGTGTAGTCGTTTCCAAGTGCATTGTGAAGTGTACTTACATACGCTCCTTGAGCATTTCCAAGTGTCACAATCCCCTCTGCCTCTTTTTTCTTTGCGTATAGCTCTGCTTCAGCCGCTTGCTTGCGCGCATAAAATGTTGCATCTGCCAATGCTTTCTGTGCTTCTGCCTCTGCCTTCTTCTCGTACAGAATTGCTTCTGCTTCTTTTTGTTTCTTGTATAATTCCCAGTTAGCCTCTTGTACCTAAACCATCCAGAATTTCAACCAGTACTTAAAAAATAAACATTGAAAATCATTCATCCATAGTCCATATAACATATTAAAAAATAAAATAAAAAATAAGTCTCATTACATCCATGTATGCCAAAAAACTTTAACTACAGTGGCTTATTTTCTACCAAAAGATATTGAAGTATTAATCTTGTTGCTAGTAAAACAATTTGAATAATAAAAATAATAAATAAATGAAAAGAGTTATATTTGCATGGACTAAACTAACCTTGGTTTCATATTGAACACTAGCTTTGCTAAGTAAATCAGCTTTAAGCTTCTCAGTAGTAGTCAAAGCATTCATCTTCTCAACCTCACCTTGCAACTCAGCTTCCCTTAGAGCCACAGCTTTAGCAGCCTCAACTTCAGCCACTTGAGCAGCCTTAGTCCAAGCCGCTTTCTTCTTCGCCAACTCAGAGTTAGCCTCAGCCACTTCAGCCTCTCTTTGATTCTCAAAAACCTTCACTTCAGTCCTAACTCTAAATCCCTCCTTGTCACTCTCTCCAGCCCTCTGCATCGCAATAACTTTGGTCTCTGCGTCAGTTTTTGCTGCATTCTGCAGTGTTTGTCCTTCCCTAGATTTCGAACCAACTTCACCTTTCATCTTAGCTTCTGCCACGTCAACCCTAGCTTGATTCGCTGCTTCCATTTGCGTCTTTTGCCCTAAATATGAGAAATATTCATGCCCAGGCACATCCACCAATTGCTTAACATTCGCATTGTAAATCAATAACCCGAATTGATTCAACTCGAGTTGAACTTTCTCGAATACTTCTTGTTTAAACTCTTTTGTTCCTTTGAAAACCTCTTCCATGGTCATCGAAGCAGAGAGGACACGTGTCTCACCTTCAATGATTCCTTGAACGAGTTCCTTGACGTGGTTCGAGAGTTTATCATGAGGGGAAATCAGTTTAGCGTATTTGAGGAGGCTTTTGTGATCGTCAACACGAGGACCGATTGTGAAGACCGCAGGAAGAACGAAAGGCAGTTTTTCGGCACTCATGGCTTGAACTTCGAAGGTGTAGTTCACCGGTGAGAGGTTGAAGACAGTGCAAGATTGACCAGGGAAAATCCATGATTTCTTTGCAAGTTTGATGTCTTCGATTCCGACTCCGGTTATCACCAGGTACTCGGATGCTTTTGCTACCCTGTACATTGTTGGATTTTGATTTGATTATCAAAAACCAAGAAAACAAAATTGAAATAAAACACTTCTGAAAGTGAGTGTGTTCTTTCTTATGGCTTAAGGTTTATGTTTATATATAGAGAGAGTTTGTTATGCGAAACAAATAGCATCAGTTTTGTTGAGAAAAAACGGCATGAATATTCGGGCGTAACCGTTATACGTAACTACCCTTCAAGAAAAAAAAATACGTAAATTATTGGATCTTTTTTTATTTATTTTCGGAACTGAATTTCTTTTTTATTACTTTTCGGAAACGATTTCATTGATTGGTTATTTTTACAATTAAATCGAATTTTTAAAACAAAAATGAATCAGTTTCTTTTTTATTTTTAATTTTGGCAATAAGATTAGTATACGGTAAAGTGCATGGTTGGCAAAATTGGTTACACTTATACCAAACTAACCTTAATAGTGTATTTCTCACCATCATAATTATTAGAGGGACACACTGGGAAAAAAGAATTAATATAAAAATAGTAAACGACATTTATTTTGAAACAATTTTTTTTTCTTAGCTAAAGTGACATTTATTTTGAACTAGATGAAGTTGTTGATAATTTAAGTTTCGCCAACATTGTCAAAGTTATTGTCAATGCTTCTGAGGAATCCTATGAACAATTACTAGGACACAATTGTTGTGTGTAAAAAAGTGGATATTGAACCATATAAGCAAGAGGATCTGTATATCCATTGTTTTAAAGTTTTGAGTGAAAATGTTGTGTTAGTTTTACTTGTGTAGTTTCTCTAGGATGCGGCTTCATTATAAAAACCTATTGTGATGATAATCGGTCTCTCCTCGTGTCCAAATAACAATTGCACAAGAGAGTGTATGCTTACTATTGCACAAGAGAGTGTATGCTTACTGTTTAGCAGTAAGGATGACATTTGAATTAACACTCTTGCTCACAAAAAAGAAAAAGAATATCTGATGATATATATTTTGGCTTAAATATTTGATTAGTCCATACTAATATGCAACTTAATAAATTTATTTGTGTGTGTTGCGGTCTCCAAGAGGAAACGTTTCTTCATTGTGTGTGAGACTGTAATTTTTCAAAAAGCATTTGGAATCATGTATGTTTTAACCACCTTGTATTCTTCTCCAACATGAACGAGCATCGAGCATGACTGGCTCAAGGTTGGCACCACTGGTTCATATTCTTCCATCTTTGCTGCTACTATTTGGTGGGTTTGGTGCCATCGAAATCTTATGTGTTTGAACAATAAAAATTGGTCCATCAACCGTATTTCCTCCAACATTCAGAGTATGGTTGAAAAATTAGCAGTTTGCTTTCCTTCAACAACGAATGACACATCAACTGATAGATTTATCAAGTGAAATAATAACAATCAATTCATCATCATCCTTTATGATAACTGCCTATGGCAGTGTCCTAAGAAATAATGCAAGTTTTTATATTTATCAAGTTTCTCTGCCTATATTCAACATTTCTCTGACATTCGTCAGACTGAGTTATTCACTATTTACAAAGACTTGATGTTGACTAAAGAGATGATATCATAGAGTTATTTTGTTACTGAGATTCTTCACAGTGTATCAACCTCATTAAAGGTCCTATAATGATGTTCCATGTGTACGTTGTTTTGATTAAAGACATTAAGGATTTAATCGAGCAAAGTAATGCCACAATTTTCCAGACCATTTGAAAGAGGAACCAATGTGCAGATTTTATGGCTAAACTTGGATCTTCTTCAGGAAGAGACCTCCTCCTTCATGTCTCTCAACCAAAAGATCTTCTGAGCCTCCTAAAATACTTACTTTTCTAGAGACTAGTTTTTGTGCTTTTTGTTTTCCCCCTTTCTTTTTCCTAGAGAATGGATTTTGTGCTTTTTGTTTTTCCCCTTTCTTTTTTTGCTTTTTCTGTTTAGCCTTGTAACAAAAAAAAAAAAAAAACTCATATAAATGGAGGTGTCACGGTTTAAATTTTAGTCTAGACATTTGACCTAAAGCTATAATTTTTATTTACTTTTAATTTAGATGACCTAAAAATTGGATACAAGGACTAAAAACAAATTTGATAACTATAGAATAATCCATTTAAAATTTTTAAAAGTATAAAAATTTGAAACAAAAGAGTAACAAAACTAAACCTTCCCATCTCAATTATTAGTCCGTGCACTTACAAGTAAGGATATCTCATTCCCACAAAAAAATAAAAAGTTTATTAAAAAAAACTGAATCTTTAGTGAAAAATCTAGACCTGTATTCGTTTATTTTTTATATCAATCTTCCGATTTCTTGAGTATGTCAAGACCTATATTTTTATTATAAACTAAAAATAGGCGAGGCAAAAGTAACAAAAAATAATTTCACCAATCTCAGCCGTCTTCTGGAGTTTAATAATATATGACGACCTCAACTGGAACCCTAGCACCGCTGCCTCCCACTAATTCTTTTCACATACCGCCCCTTCCAATCGATCTCGTGACAGAAATACTGTGCCTGCTCCCCGCGAAACACCTCATTCAACTCCGTTGTGTCTGCAAGTCATGGAATTCTCTTATCTCCGAGGATTCCAATTTCACAGGAAACACCTCCACTTGTCAAAATACAACCACGACCGCCACCACCTCAATATACTGAGTAAGAACTCCTCACATGAGTTACTTTTACTTGATTACCCTATCTCGTCTATTTTCAGCTCCATATTAACTATGCCTGTAACGCAGCTTTGGTGCCTTCCGATTAATGCATGGAAATTTGATTGTCTTACGACTTGTGATGGCATGCTATGTTTTAGGGTTAATTACTCTTTAGCTCTCTTGTGTAACCCTTCCATCAGAAAATTTAAGATGTTGCCTCCTTTGACAACTCCAGAGAAAAATTATACACCAACCTTAACCTTAGTGTATGATCGTTTCACTCATAATTATAAGATTATTGCTCTTATTCTCAACCGTAATAACAAAACAGAAGTTGAAGTTAACATTCATACGCTAGGTACTGATTATTGGACAAAGATCCAGGACCTCCCATACGATGACAAGCTTAGTCGACCAGGAATATTTGTGAGTGACACTGTTAATTGGTTGATGAATGAACCTCGTAGTGCTATAGAGGTCATTGTTTCTTTTGATTTAGAGAAGGAGTCATATCAAACGCTTTGGAATCCTGTTCATGATATGCAATTTAAAGGTCTCAATACCTTGGGGATGGTGAGGGATTGTTTGTGTATTCTATCTCATCCTCATGGTCACAACTTTTCCGATGTTTGGATAATGAAGGAATTTGGAAATGACCAATCTTGGATTAAATTGATGAGCATTCCTCATAAGGAACATGGTTTTTATCACCAGTGCAATGAATTATATATTTCAAAGGACGATGACCAAGTGGTGTTGGAGTTTCTTCAAGAGGAGCGGCTAAACAAGAGTTTGCTTATCTATGATTTTGTAAATAAGACTTCTAAGATTCCTCAAATTCAAAATATCAATAATTTCATAACATCAAAAATCTACGTTGAGAGTTTGATATCACCTTTATTTTAAAGTTAGGAGATACATTATGTACCATGTGACTTGAGTTGGAGACTTCATTGGTTATTGTCAATTATTGATTTATCAAACTATGTGACTTGAGCTAATGTATTGTCAATTATTGATCATTGCAATATTAGTGTTGTTGGTTTTTTTTCCAACTTGCATTACATTTTATATAGTTAACAATCATTCAAATCTTCCTCCATAGATTATAAATTTCTCTTATTATTTACTCTACTATTCTCAATTTTATTTTCTATAACATTGGTTGCATTCTGCTTTCTGCTGCAGTGTTTACTCACAATTAACAGTTTCTATGAAACCGTTGGCCTCAAACAAAGCTATATTATTGTTCTACTAGTTTTGTCTATTATTTTTTGATACGTTGCTGACTTTTATTGGCCGTCTCATTTACATATGATGTGTGACTAACTTAGCAAAACAGTTTTACCTTACCAGAACATTTTTCAATAGGTTGATCACTTTTGCATACATTTTTGCAACCTGCGATAAATTATTAAACTTAGGTAGGTGATTTCTTCAGTTTTATCAGGCAGGAGCTGTAACAACTTATGTGAGGTTCTGCCCCCGTATAAAAAAAGAATTATGATTATGGTGTTATGATAATTTGATATGAAGTATGGATCATTGCAAAAGACTGTACCACTACCATATTCATAGGTGGTGACATATATCAATTAATTATTTTTGCTAGCATATTTGCAAATGATGAGCTGGTATAAAAATATTTTCTTCCTTATGTTATGCTTATATTTTCATAATTTGTTGATATATGCCTTCATCTTTTCAACAATTAAGATTTAAGGCACCAGTTCCTGTTCTTGCTCTATGCAAAAACTCTTGCATCAAATTTTAGAAGAAACCAATAGCATTGAGTTTTCATATGTATGTACTTCCTTTTGCTTCTTTCACTTCTATGCTTGTGGAGATGGTGGCAAAGCTAGATCATGTGATAGATGCAGTAGATGACTTGAGGAAATTATCATGCTTTAAAGAGTTTAGAGATAAGGCTTAGACTGTTGTGACGTGTGATATACCAAAAATAGTCCTCATTATTGCCTTCTTATGGATTAGAGTAACCAATAGAATCCACTATGATTAAGATGTAAGTGTTTATTTTATCATCCACCGAAGAAAGTTGTGTTTGTGTGTGGAAAATGCATATGTTGGGAGAGGAATTTGGAAGTTTGGGTTTCTTGAAGCATAAGTGTATAAAAATAATAATATTATTGCACAGCTGAGATAATGTTTTACGTTGAGAATCTTGAGTATGTTTTGGGATAAACATCAAATATTGAACTATTTTCTTTTTTATAAACATTTTCGTTAAGGGTTGTTACTATAAACTTCAACAATTTGTAATGGACAAGTCATATTGTTTTTATATAAAGTAAAGTTAAATAAATTTTTGGTCCTTATAAATATATCAAGTTTCTGTTTTAATCCTTATAAAAACTTTCTTCAAACAATAGTCCTTCAAATATTTTCATACAACATTTCATTTGTTGTTTTTAAGTCAACTCATGTATACCTTTCAGGTTTTTCAATGGATTTTTACAAGCATATTTAGTACATTATTGGAATTTCTCTTGAAAAGATTAGAATTTTTTAATAAAGGATGAATTTTTATGTTTACCCTCAAAATAAAGGAATGAAAATTTGGGAGATCAATTAAGAAAATTAATGGTACACTAGTTAAAAGTGAAAGACACTTGTTTGAAAGGAGGGAGTATTATTGTGCATGGCTTAGTTTTTCTTTCTTGCGACAATATTTTGACCTCAAATGCAAGACCACTTTGGATCTTATGGAAGACCTTATGGTTGTGTTTTAGTTAAAAGATACTTGACTGAGTTGAGGATAATGAGCATTTATAAACCTTTACTTTTAACGTTAAATGTTAGAAGTTAGTTTTCATAACAAGGATTAGACCAAGGGTTAATCCTAATCCCTATCAATGATTTTTCATAACAAGAATTGAACCATGAGTCAACCCTAATCTTTTATCTATTTACATTAGTTTTGGATATATTTACGAAACACATCCAATAGCTAGCATCAAGATGTATGATTTTTGTAGATGATGTAGTCTTAATTGGAGAGTCGAGGTATGCATTGAATGAGATGTTGAAGACTTGAAGAAAAATCTTAGAAGCGTAAGACTTTCTTTTGAGTAGAAGTAAGACATTGTATACGTAATGTAATTTCAACAAAAGACGAAGTAGTTCGACCTTAGAGATGAAAGTTGGAGATCTTATCATACAAGTTACAAAGTTTAAATATCCTGGGTTCATTCTTTCAACAAAAAATCTTGGGTTCATAGGACAAAATGACGGAGAAATAAAAGTAGATGCAAATCATTGTATTCAAGTTGGATGATTGAAATGCAGAAGAGCCTCAGGTGTTTTTTGTAATACAAACGTGCCGTTTAAGCTGAAGTGAAAAAATACATGACAATTGTCATAACAACGATGTTTTACGAAACAGAGTATTGGCGGTTAAGAACCAACACGAGAATAAATTAAGTGTGCGCATATGGGAATGTTGTGTTGGATGTGTGGAAAGACTAGATGAGATAAGATTAGAAATTAGAACATTATAGGATAATTGGGATAGAACCTATAGTATAAATATTGTGGAAAATAGGTTTAAGTGGTTTGGACGTGTAGAATGAAAACCTGTAGATTTTGTAGTAAGAAGAGTAAATCAAATAGAGGATAGTCATATTAAAGAGGTATACGAAGACCTGGAAGAACTATAAGAGAAACTATTAGGAAAGATTTGTAGATGAATAAGTTGGATATAAATATGGTTTGTGATAGGACAATATGACATATTTCAATCCATGTAGTCAACCCCACATAGTGGGATAATGTTCGGTTGTTGTTGTCGTCGTCTTTTGGAAGTATTAATTCATGCTTAACAATAACTATTATTTCATTTCGTGATAAACTACCACATTTATTAGTCAATGAGATAATCAACTTCTTGTGCATCGCACGGGTCTAAATACTAGTCTTATTTATAAAAGTTGTTAAGTTTTTAGACAACTTTTTTGGAGCCAAAAAAGTTGTTCCACATTTCCTTCCTAATTTTTTTGTTGTTTTTCTATTTTTTTGGAAAATGATCGTCTATCTTATCTTATTTATAGAAGTTCTTAAGTCTCTAAGACCATTTTTTTGGAGCCAAAAAAAGTTGTTCCACATTTCCTTCCTAATTTTTTTGTTGTTTTTCTATTTTTTTAGAAATTGATTGCCTATCTTATTTATAAAAGTTCTTAAGTCTCTCAGACAACTTTTTTGGAGCCAAAAAAGTTGTTCTACATTTCCTTCCTAATTTTTTGATGTTTTTCTATTTTTTTAGAAAATGATCGCGTATTTTATTTTATTATTTATAAAAGTTCTTAGGTCTCTTAGACAACTTTTTGGAGCCAAAAAAGTAGTTCCACATTTAATTCCTAATTTTTTGATGTTTTTCTATTTTTTTAGAAAATGATGGCGTATCTTATTTATAAAAGTTCTTAAGTCTCTTAGACAACTTTTTGGAGCCAAAAAAGTTGTTCCACATTTCCTTCCTAATTTTTTGATGTTTTTCTATTTTTTTAGAAAATGATCGCGTATTTTATTTTATTTATAAAAGTTCTTAGGTCTCTTAGACAACTTTTTGGAGCCAAAAAAGTTGTTCCACATTTAATTCCTAATTTTTTGATGTTTTTCTATTTTTTTTAGAAAATGATGGCGTATCTTATTTATAAAAGTTCTTAAGTATCTTAGACAACTTTTTGGAGCCAAAAAAGTTCTTGCAGTCTAAATTACTTCGAGGGTTTTATTATTTGTCTTTTGAAAGCATTAGCAATGATTTTTTCTTAACAAGGATTGGACCAAGGGTCAACCCTAATCCCTTATCTTTTTACATTAGTTTTGGATGTACTTAAAAAAATATTCAATGGCTAGCACCAAAATGTATGAGTTTTGTAGATGATGTAGTTTTAATTGGAGAGTAGAGGAAATAATTGATTGGGATAATGGAGACTTGGAGTCAAGTCTTATAAGCGTAAGACTTTCGTTTGAGTAGAAGCAAGACGTAGTATATGTAATGTAATTTCAGCAAAAGACAAAGTTGTTTGACCTTAGAGGTGAAAGTTGGAGATCATATCATACAAGTTACACAATTTAAATATCTTAAGTTCATTCTTACAACAAAAAGATCTTGGGTTCATAGCACAAAATGACGGAGAAATAATAAAATAATATGTAAATCATTGTATTCAAGTTGGATGGTTGAAATGGAGAAGAGAATTATGTGTTTTTTTGTGACACAAATGTTCCTAAGTTGAAATGAAAAAATACCAGAAAGATGTCAGAACAACAATGTTTTATGGAACATAATATTGGCGGTTAAGAACCAACATGAGAATAAAGTAAGTGTGCGGAGATTGGAATGTTTCGTTGGATTTTTGGTGTGACTAGATGGGATAAGATTAGAAATGGAAACATTGTAGATATAGTTGGGGTAACATCTATAGTAAAAAATGTTGTGGAAAATAGGTTTAGGTGGTTTGGACATGTAGAGAGAAAACCTGTAGATTCTATACTAAGAAGAGTAGATCAAATAGATGTTAGTCATATTATAAGAGGTATAAGAAGAGGTAAAATAATTATAAGAGAAACTATCAGGAATGATTTATAGATTAATGACTTGGATATAAATATGATTTATGATAGAATAATATGACATATTTCAATCCATGTAATCAAGCCCACATAGGTGGAATATTTTTGGTCGTTTGTCGTCGTCCTTTGGAAGCATCAACTCGTGCTAAACAACAACTATTATTTCATTTCATGATCAATTACCTCATTTATTAGTAAATGAGATAATCAACTTTCCGTGCATCGCACGGGTCCAAATTCTAGTAACTTAAAATATGCTCTCGCTCGCATACAATTTCAATGCATTCCAAATTCCAGCAACCCAATCAATTAGTTGTTTGTACTAGTAGCCATCCACGTAAGTTTAAGCTTATAAATTGGGACTAATAGATCAGATGGCATTATTTACAATAATTTCAAAAATTCATCATGCTTGTAATCTAAGCGCCGCCGAATAACAAAAAAAAAAAGTAGATATTAGTGTACTATATAAAAATTCATCAATTAAGACAAATAAGTGAAAAATCTAGGGTCTCTCCTCTGGCCCTGTATTGTGGTCAGCCACCCATAAAAAGATGTTGCAATTGTGGAAAACAAGCAAATGAAGATGATTCATGTGAGAATCCAACGTACAAGTTCTACGAGGCCATATTAGACTCCAAGGCTAAGGATGAACCACTAGTAAGTTAGTGCCCCTTTTTTGTTAAAGAACAATAGAAATTGGTGTTTTGTGACGTGGACATGTACTAAGAAGCATTTTCTTTTTTTAATGACAAATATTAATATGTTAATTGTTAAGTTAGTATTTCTTCTTGTTAAGACTTGAACTTCGACTCTCAACTCCTTAACTCTTAGCTCAAACCACTACAACTAGACCAACCTACATTGACAATATTTAACAATATTTGATTTGATGTATAAAAGGTGAATTATATCTAACATAAATAACTTTATATTCTTGTGAAAAAGCTTTATATTTAATTTTTATTTATATATATTTTATTTCAAAAAAGTGTTATGATTTTAGTCATTGTAATTTTTTTTGTCCTTGCAACTTTCAAAAAAACATTATTTTACAAGGAGGAAACTGAACATTGTGATTTCGAGGTGTAAACCCCGATTCATTCATTTATGTGTGCGAATTTCTAATTGTTACTGCTATTTTGTCTATCTACTAAAATAATATCTTGGTTTTTTTTCCTAGTACATGTACCCTTTTTTTTTTAATTCTGTAAAAATACAAAGTTAATGTTTTTAGTCTTTTTTTTTCTTCGAACAAGCCAAAATGGAATATATTACGATCAAAATATTCTACCTAGCACATGGTGTTCAAGAATACAACAAAAAGATTTTAATGATAGTTACAAAACCAACATAAATAGAAAAGAAAAAAAAAGTCAGAAAGGAAAGCTACATGGTTAAACCGATATTCAACAAGGTGTAATGCCACCAAGTATGGTAATCAAAATCAAAAGCAACATTTTTTGCTTTCAACCACCAAAAAGATAGCAGTTGAATTTTGTCATGCAACTGGTGCAATTGATTTTCCATGTTATTAAAGATTATGTTATTCCTTTCTTTCCAAATCATCCAAATACAAGAATACCAAATTACTTGAAAAAAAGACTAGATGTATTTTGAAGAGCCACCTATCTGACCAAACTGCAAAACGTGATTCAATATGCACGAAAAATCAAGTGAGGAAATACCAATCCAATTTTGAATAAAAGCCCAAAGACTACTGAAATGATTACAACACAATAACGGGTGTTTAGCCAATTTGTCCATACTAGACCAGTTGACACAACAATTTTGATCTGGGTCAATAATGCCGCGTCTTATTAATTTGTCATTTCTTGAAAGACGATTACGAAGAAGCTGCCAAAAAAATAATGAAACTTTCAATGTAACTTTTCTATGTCAAATACCGGAATGCAATGAGTTACAAGGTGTGTCAACAACAGTTAAGAAGTGATAAGCATTGTTGGTTGGGATGCCTTTAACAAGATCTAAAAGCCATTTCCATTTGTACGCTGCCATTTCCAAGAGTCTTTGCCCTCAACCTAACATGCATACATCTCAGTAACAGAAAGAAATCGGTTTTCTGATAACTCAAATAAACGACGAAAATTGTCACATAGAGAAACACCACCCACTCAAGTATCCATCCAGGAAATAAAAAAGAGACTTATTAAAAGTTAGGGGAACTATACAAATAAAGCTGGGTAATTTAGTCTCTAGAGTAAATAAAATTATTTGTAAAAAAATTATAAAAAAAAGTGAAACAAGAGAGTAACAAAAGAAAAATCATTATTTCCCTAAAAAAAAGTAAACCATTATAAATGCTTTCCTAAAATAAAAAAAAGGTGAACCATTATTTTTGCATAAAAAACTAAGACATGGTGAAATAACTTAGACCTATAGTTTTTGTCACAAAATAAAAAACAGGACCTGTACTTTTATTATAAAATAAAAGAAAACGAGGTGAAGCAAAGACATAATGTCACCAATCTCAGCCGCCTTTAGTTTGATATGAGGACGACGTAGTAATGGCCAAAAAGTTGCCGTTTCTTCTTCTCTGTCACTGATGGAGGAAACAACCTCAACTGCAACCCTAACACCACCGCATCTTCCATTCGATCTTGTGACAAAAATTCTGTGCCTGTTCCCCGTGAAACATCTCCTTCGACTCCGCTGCATCTGCAAGTCATGGAATTCTCTTATCTCCGACGATTCCAATTTCGCCAGGAAGCACCTTCGCTTGTCAACCTCCAACCATGACCGCCACCACCTCACTATAACGAGTAGGAACTCCTCAGGTGAGTTACTTCTACGTGATTACCCTATCTCCTCTATTTTCAGCTCCGTGTCACCTACACATGCGACACAGTTCAGTTACCCTCTGGTTGATGAATGCGTATTTGATGGAGTTACGACTTGTGACGGCATGCTCTGTTTTAGGCTTAATCGCTCTTTAGCTCTTTTGTGTAACCCTTCCATCAGAAAATTTAAGATGTTGCCTCCTTTGAATACTCCAGAGCAAAATTATATAGCATCATTTACCTTAGTGTATGATCGTTTCTCTCATAATTATAAGATTATTGCTCTTATTATCTACCATAACATCGAAAAAGAAGTTAACATTCATACACTAGGTACTGATTATTGGAGAAAGATCCAAGACCTCCCATACGATAACATCAATAGTCCTCCGGGAATATTTGTGAGTGACACAGTTAATTGGTTTAGGTATGATGATACATGTACAGATATCATAGTTTCTCTTGATTTAGAGAAGGAGTCATATCAAACGCTTTGGAGTCCTCTTCAAGATATTAAATTCAAAGTTTTCAATACCTTGGGGGTGTTGAGGGATTGTTTGTGTATTCTATCTCATCCTCTTATAAGTCACAAGTTTTCCCATTTTTGGATAATGAAAGAATATGGAAATGAACAATCTTGGACTAAATTGTTCAGCATTCCTCACATTGAAGATGGTATTTATTACCATTGCAACGCATTATATATTTCAGAGGATGACCAAGTGGTTTTGGAGTTTCTTCTTAAGACAGGGATAAAAAAGAGTTTGCTTATCTATGATTCTCTAAATAATACTTCTAAGATTCCTCAAATTCAAAATATCGATTATTGGTTGATATCAAAAATCTACGTTTAGAGTTTGATATCACCTTTTTGTAAAAGTTAGGAAGTAGATGATGTTCTATGTGACTTGAGCTTGAGACTTAACTGCACTCTATATAGTAATTTCTATTCTTGTTATTTATTTTATCAAACTAGGTGACTTGAGCTGGAGGGCTCAAAATTTGCTATGTTATTTTCATTTATTTGTTAGTTAGAGTTGTCTGTTTTTTGTCAACATGAAATTACATTTTATATAGTCAATCAAATCTTCCTCCATAAATTCTCAATTTTATTTTCTATTACATTGGTTGAATTCTCTGCTTTCTGCTGCAATGTTTACTCACAATTAACAGTTTCTATGAAACCATTGGCCTCTAACAAAGCTAATTAACTCTATATCAGATAGAATGGAATATTTTAATGTTGATGTGACAAAAAAGAAGAAGTCCTTGTGGTTTTTGTTTCTAGGTTATGAGATATTATTGTTCTATTAGTTTTGTCTATTATTGGTTATGTACGTGTGACTACCTATACAAAACAGTTTTACCTTACCAGAACATTTTTCAATAGGATTGATCACATTTACATACAGTTTCACAACCTGTGATCAATTATTAAGCTTATGTTATGAGCAAAATTCAAAAAGAGTCGTTAAAAGGTACCATGGCTGAAGGGTCCATCAACAAAGATATAGGCAAGAGAGTGGTCACTAAACCAAAGAAATGGGATAACTTCATTCCCATTTAGTGACTCATGCTTCTAACTGTTTCTAGATAGAATTGGTGACAGCTAGCGTATTACACATCATGAGTTTGTTAGAATGTAGTACAATTTTGTTAAGAGTTTATTTGTTTGTAATTGAAAGGAACCTTTACTATATAAGGTCATGTACTCATCAATTGAAAA
>Ga0228711_1000117_pt1 | contig 68390 bp, 26 predicted proteins | sample MedpolnodulmetaG_2_FD_177996 | JGI IMG/M metagenome (GOLD analysis project Ga0228711, IMG submission 177996) | Root nodule microbial communities from Medicago polymorpha collected in Santa Monica, California, United States - brown nodules | ecosystem: Host-associated > Plants > Roots > Nodule...
GCTGTAAATCGGAGCACGATGGCTTCACTTAATTCAGATCACAACTGGCGCGTCTGCCAAATCGGAGCACGATTTTGTCCCATCGGAGCACGATTTTTTACGAGACAAAATGTCTCAAAGTTGCAGAGAAATTGTAGCCCGATGCTAAAAATCGGAGCACGATTTCTCCTTTGTTTCAGCATAAAAAAATCAGTCTTTTTGCAACTTCTAACTCATGCATAATCACCTGAACTCAACCAAAATTACATAAAAACTATAACAAAAGTGCTGTATGACCTAGTGTCATCAATATTATCTTTGTAACAATCTTATTATTATTAGGTTATCTTATTCTTGTAACAATTTTTATTATTATTTTGTTATATTTTTCTTGTAAAAACTTTTATTATTATATTATCTATCACTCTTGTTTGTTACATCTAAAAACCACTCCTACTACTACTTTGTTGATGTCAACGACCTTATTATTATTATTATTATTATTATTATTATTATTATTATTATTATTATTATTATTATTATTATTATTATTATTATTATTATTATTATTATTATTATTATTATTATTATTATTATTAATTATTATTATTATTATTATTATTATTATTATTATTATTATTATTATTATTATTATTATTTTAATTCAACTTATTATTGCTTGTTGTTCCTTTTTTTTCCAATGTTAATTTACCGATTCATGTCTTGTTGTGCAAAATATATGAGCCAGTTTGAGATGAAATAAGCAGCTTAGACGTGTGTTTGTCATTCGTCGGTCTCTGAAATCGTAAAACCAAGTAGTTTCTTTTATTTAATTAAGTTTAAGGGTAAAACGGTAAAATAATTTTAAAATCCCTCTCCCTCCCCCTCCCCTAGCGAACCAAACACGTTTTTAATTAAAATATATCCCCTCCCCTCCGTTAAAATCCCTCCACACCCCTCCCCTCCTAATTCTCGAACCAAACGGACCCTAAGTGTTTGTACTCTATTGATAGTAAGCATGGCGAGAAATTACAAAATGTTCTTAGAGGGATTTTGTGCACTTTTATATATACCTTTGTCTTTTTAATTTGCATTATATTGTAGTTACAAATATTATATTTGTTTTAAAATGAATGTCGTCTTCAGTTTTCAATTCATTGTTAATTATTATTTTTAGTTGTAGCCTTTAAAATGAATGTCGTCTTCAATTTATAAATATTATATTCTACTTTATATTTATATTTATGATATTGAAAAACACATCAATATATACTAATGACAATTTGGTAAAATTATTATTCACTTTCTTTTATTTATTGTATTTTTGATGTGTGTAAAAATCTTAAACGGTGTTCATTTTTGAAAATGTTGCGGAATAAGCATAGGAGAGACCTTGAGCATGGCAGGATGGGTGGCCGTCCAGGGCACCTTTTTTAGGATCACCAAAATTATTATTTTTATTTCGTAATTAGTATTGTATACATATATTTCTTTTTAACTCGAGTTGATTAATTATATTTAAAATATATTTTTAAAGAACCTTCATCATGAATTAATCTTTTACAACAAAAATGCAAGAAAAAATACATTCAAATAATTAAAATTATACAGTTTTATTGATTCGTTCATGCTAAAAAAAAAATTAGGACATACCTTGACTTAACAAGAGTCATTTGACTGTCCTTGCTCATAAGTTTCCTTTCCAATCAGCTAGCTTGTTATTGATCTGATCAAGGATAAAATAAAATCTAGGTCAAATACCATATGAGTCTTTAAGTTAGATGTTTATAACAAATTAATAGTCCGCTTTTTTGTTATAAACATCAAAAGTGTGCTGGAATTCCATGATGCCTCTAAGCCTCTAAATGAGTCACCCTTGCTCTTGAAACATTCTTAGATTTCAAGAACTTGAACCTTTGGATATTAATTTTCATTCCAGAACCCAAGCATAAAAAATTTAAAACCTCTTTGATAAGTTTAGTTTGAGAAGAGGTTGCCTTTGTAAACAAAGGCAATCTTGTTAAAAACACGTCTTGTGGATCATGAGAGGATAAATTTTTACATCAAGCTCAGAGCAATCATTTCAGCACATTCCAACCCAATATGACCCACGTCTCAACATGTTCTGTGTTGAAATTAAATGATATATCTTCTACCATGTGTGTGTATACATAACATTAATTAAAGGGCACACTGGAATTAAAAAAATGTCTTCAAATGTGTGTCAATTTATTGGAAGTTAAAAGTTTTTTGTTTAAAAATATCTACGTTTGATTCCTTAGCATGTGTATTTAGAATGCTTGTTAGTACATATATATCATTGGAAAGCAAATTGACCATTTGCAAATTGATTAAATATTTCAAATCAGAACAGCTTATGAACAAATCTACTCAAAGAAATCCTTGCTCTTCTTCACAACCAAGATTGGACTAGTTCCATTTGTTTTTCATCTGGAGAGACGAATAAATGTGTCCATACAATTGGTCAATGTGGTTAATCTACTCCTTTTACTAATTCAATTGTTGATTATGTTTCCCTACATACATTCCCTTGTAGTGAGTGATTCTGAATGTTCTAATTCTCAGCTTTTAAGTTAATGTAGTTCAGCCTCATTTATCAAAAATAAAAAATAGGTCAAAAGGAAAAATTTCAAATTACTCATTTCCCCAATTATCGACAGAATTACCCCCCTCACAATACTTTATAATTTTCTCCTAAAAATATAAGGTGTGTTTGTTTTAACTTTAAAAAAATAGATTTTGTGTTAAACGAAATCTAAAAGTTTTTTCCTTCAGATTTTTTTATAAAAGAAAAAAAAACAACGATATTTTTGTTTGTTTACTTTTTTTTATCAATAAAAAATTAACAAAAAAGAATGAAAAAATTTCATAGTGAGGAGTCGAAGATATTTTTGTTTGTTTACTACCTATAAAAATCACTTCTTTTTTTTAAAAAGAATAATAATAATAATATTAATTGCTTCATACTTTATCTCCTTGTTTTTGAAAAAGAAAATAGAATTTTGAAAAAGCGAACCCTAATAGCTTTTTAATTTAGAGTCGAAAATGTTTTTTTTTAAAGAGAAATTCTTACGTGAACTCTTACCCAACACATCATTCTTACACCCAACCAATTAAAATCTAACACCTCATTAAAATAATAAAAAGAATTAATATCAGAATTTTTTTCTCATTATTTTTAATATTTCTCTCTCCTTTTTTCACTTTCTTTAACGGACAAAAACTACCCACCACCATTTATGTTTCCATTTTCTTAATTAAAATCAAACTTTTTTTAAAGTTAATAACATGTGTCATTTTTTTATTGGTTGGGTGTAAGAATGATGTGTTGAGTGAGAGTTCATGCAAGAATATCTCTTTTTTAAATTCCTAAACAAACACTTTTGAAAATAATTTTTTTTTCTAAAAAAAAAACTAAAATAAAAGCCTCCATAAACCAACAATAGATTGGTCCAAATGGTAAATGGCTTGGACTCCTTAAGCATGTGGTGAGGGGTTCAATTCCTGACTCATGCCTACGAAAGAATTCTGGTTGGGAGGCGAGAACTCACCTTTTATGCCTCATAGATTCCTTGACGGAGATTAGTTACGGTTAAGCAGTGATGGAAACTTCGTATCAATATCTTAGCATAAAAAAAAAAGAAGCCCCGCAATGCCCCATGCCAATCGTTAACTAGCTTTTTTTTTTCTTTTTAATTTTCTCTTAGAAGTTGTAATGAGGCGTGAGATTTCTAGGAGAAAATTATAAAATATTTGGAGGGTGTTTTTAAAATTTTATTAAAGAAAGGATTATAAAAGTTCATGAATGACAATTAATTATTGTTTAACATATTTTATATGTTTGTAAGCAATTGATAGCGTCTAAAGAGCAATCTTCTAAAGTAACTAATAAGTTTGACCCATACAAAGTTTAGGCCGATTACACAAAACCTTGTTCCACAGTTGCATCGAAAGAAGAAGAAAAAATTGTACTGGATTACTATTCACACCCAAGAGGCCAAGACCCTTTATTGACCAAATATTAAATTTCTTTTCACCCAAACAACCGTTCTGAAGAATGCATCTAAAAAAAGCCATCAAATTTATAAGGTTTGAATATGGACTCGAAGTTTGTTAAGGACTATTAGACAATGAATGACGGTGTAATCAAAATTATTCTCCGTGACCATAATAATATGTTGAAGTGTAATACACGATAAACCCAAAATTTGAGGTAATGAATTGTAGCCATAAAGATTTAACTATACAAAACCGTAATTCATACTACTGAATCAGAAAGATTTAACTCTACAAAATTCATATGCAGTAAAGCTTTTTTTGCCAATTTTAATTAGATATTACTCTTCAACTATACAAAATTTTAAATGTCAAAAAGATTTAACTATAGACCAGCTGGAAAAGGTCTCTCTACCAGTATTATTATAACAAAACATAGATTACTATTTCAATTGTCGGTACTTGAAATTGAACTCATTAAATCTGGTATAAAATACAACCTGTCACTATACCCTATATGATATATATAGTTCAGCGTTCAAGTGTTAGCTCAGAAGAAACAAAAATTACTAGCTATAAATAAGGCAGTGATAACACCAAATCTGTATCTAAATTGTAAGTGATGACAGTTTCCAGATGAAGATTGACTATGTGATGTGATAGAGGACCACATTTCCAATTGTATAAAAACTTAATAATAAAATATATTTTTTTTTCTGAGAGGACTTTATAATAAATGTTAACAGTATATAAAATAAATACAACTTTGCAACTTGCACAATGCACATATCAAATCTTCCATATGCCATGTGCAATGTGGAAACTTTCTACTTTCAATTGTAAGGCTTGTTGAATTGAATCCATTCGTGCCCACATTAGCTGTCACCCTCAATTAGAGGAGCACAATAGCTTCTTTTTTCAGTAAGTGAAAATAACAGAAAATGGATGTTTGTGAAAACATGTCACATAGTCTGACTCATCTGACCCTACCATTTGGCTTCAAGTTGGTAACATTCTAAACTATTTAGTGCACACATAATAGAATTAGGCATGTTTTGATAAACAACTTTTTTTGAAGAAGCTAAATTAGCCCACTTAAATTGACACTTGAGAAGAATCGAACCTGAGACTTTGAGGAGGAGCACACTTCCAGATCACAAGCCAATACCACCAGGGCAACCCAAGTGGGTTTGTTTTGATAAACAACTTAATTAAGCAGTTATAATGTAATTCCATAAACTCTCACAAACAGTGGGTTTATATATAATCTAGTTTCATAATAAAAGATAAAATTAAGTCAAAAGTTATTTCCATAAACTCTCACAAACAGTCTCACGAGTGCTTATGCGAATAGATAAGATTAAACTAGTCAATTCAAATAGACCCTTATAATTATAATATTAACCTATTTAAACAATGAAATATGGTAATCTCATCCAAACATAGTAGTGTTTGTATATCAACTTACAATGATGCAAAAAATTAAATACTTTACTCTTAGTGTGGGAATATGAAGACATGATATTAATGAAATCTGAAATCACATTGCCTATAAATTATAATTTATTGATATATTGAAATTTGCAATTCTCTGATACAATAAACCAAGAAATTTTCCTGTACAATAAGAAAATTCCCTTTTCCCAACAAAATAAGTGGAGAGCCACAAAATTCCTTCATATTTACATTTCAAAATATAATAACTCGAAATAGTACGAGCAATAAGAGCTTGCCGCCAAAAAAATTCCCAGCCCTTGTAAAAAAGAACTTTGATTCCAAGCATATAACAAATAAAATTATAATATATTATACCTACTTGATTGCATACGAACGAGTACACACCGAATCAAGAGCCTCGGTGAACAACGAAGAAAAACTTGTCAACGCCTGAAAGACTCCAGGCAAACCTGTCTGTAGATTGTTGAGTGTCATTGCTCTTGTTACCTCTACAGCTTTTGAATGCTTCGTCATTTCATCTTCAACACGTCTTTGGCAGGTAGCTAGTTCCATCTTTTTCTCAGCAAGTGGATCACGCGCATCCAACCCTTGTCCGTTATCAGGTCCAGTGTCAGGAATGCCAATCCCTACCATAGAATACGAGCTGTAAAACTTTCTTTCTAAATTCCGTACGGACGAAGCCTTTCTCTCGAGTTCCTTGGAAGCATTTTCGGTTCGCTTCTTTATCTTGAGCTCTTCAGCTTGCTTGGAAGATATGACATGGACAACGTTGATAAAGCTCTTGATGGCTTCTGATGCAACTGTGTCGGGAACGCGGTCAAGTGCAAGCTTCCAGTCATCAAAAAACATGTACGCGTCAGAGTGTTCCATCCTGTTGTTATTGTTATCATTATCGACTGGAATAAGGCTAAGCTTAAACCAGCCGTGTAAGGAGAGAATGAAGTCCCGTTGAAATTTGATGAGGCGACAAAAACTGGAGTGCCAAGCCGAGACAGCCGATTCAAGGTCACGAGTTGCCTGCCTGTGCAGTTCAGAAGTTGACTCACCTCCTGATCTATTCACAAGGCCACGGACTTGCTGCACTATGTTGCTTTGGACTTCATGGTACTGATGCATTGATCTCCACATGTACATCATTCTACATTAATCATATTACAAATACACAAACATAAGAAGAGAATCCATGAGATAAATAAAAATTACATTACAAGCATGTAAAATTTAATTTGTAAACATTAAAATATTTAAAAATTAAAGTATAGTAAACTTTCCAAGTAAAATAAAAATATCAAGCAGCAGATCAAAAACACATACTAGTTTGGATTTTGTGGAATTTTACATGCAAGATCTATGTATATTTCAACAGTGCATTACCAGATCATGTTTTTATAAAAAGCTAATGAATGATATATTCTAACTGATCATAACTTTATAAAAGTAAATTATAAATACATTACATAACCAATAGCAAGCAAAAGACTCCATCATTAACAAATGAATAACAGTAACAGAAATAATTGATCTATTTTATTAAATTTATAACAACCAGGCAAATAGTTAACAAACATCTAATGAGTGTTTTGTACCGCAGTTACTTAGTTTAACATACTACCTAACCTAACCCATGAATAAATTATTTTTGTTGAAATAGAGCCAAAGGAGACAAAATAACATTTTGACAGGTGCAGTGGTGGCCCAGGATTTGAATATAAAAGGAAATAACAGTTGGACAGTTTGGTACCTAGAGGCACATGCCATTACACTGCTTATGAGGCAGGTAAGCCATAATATTTTCAACTACCACCCAAAATATTCTTTAACACTATATAAGTGAGGGAAAACAAGACTTTGAACAAATTACCAACCTTTGTAACATATTAAATTTAAGTCCTCACTCTTGAGAGTGAAAATTTCTCCTAATCTACTCTCCTTTTAAATGTGCCACACTTCTTCAATAGCAAGGATTTCTTAGTTATTAACGTCAATTCTTGGTAACTATTTATATGATTAGGTTTTAAAAATACCGTGCAATGCACATGATACTAGATAGTTTTCAGTTAACGGTATTTCAAATGCATTGTTACTAGTTATTTACATCTCAAAATCATCGCATTCCACCATCTTTGACACAAATTCAACCATAAATATCCTAGAAGCAAGCAACAGTATGATCCTAAATAAGGGCAACATAACTAGTGAAGTCTCAAAATCAGTTAGTTCATAAAAGGAGACAACAAGATCAAATAGACAGGATTTCTCTCAGTCCAATATTATTGAAAATTTTGGGGCCCCCCATGAATCAATTAAAGTTCATTCATTTAAAGTAGTAGAGGCAACTGTTTAGTGGGCTCCCATATGCCTGAATTGTTTTCAAACTAGAAGAATATTGATCACCACAGTTCCTTATAATAATGATTAAATGGTTTAGGCCCTGTTTGGATAAACAACTTAATCAAGCACTTATTGCATAAGCGCTTATCATCTAAGTGCTTATGTATAAGCTATTTGTATAACAAAAGATAAAATAAAGTTAAACTGGTTTGATATAAGTTATCCTATGCCATTAGTTGTTTCCATAAGCTCTCCCAAACAGTCTTAAAAGTGTTTATGCAAGTAGAAAAGCTCAAATAAGTCAATCCAAAAATGTCTTTAATTCTATTATACAGGAACTTAATTATTTACCAGTCCCCAAAATAAAACAATGCAGTAAAGTAATTGCACAAGAGACATACGTACCCATGACAGAGCTCAACAAGCTGAGGAACAAGATCAGAGTCTCTAAGACCAATAATAGCGGTCGAGGTGGTAGACACAGCTTGTGATGTAACAACAATTAGCGACTGCAACCTATTTATGGCAGACTTGGTTTTGAATATCTTTGCTTCATCGTCTCCTTTGTATTCCTGACTCTGCAGGGCTGATAATTTCTTTTCATGTTCAATCTTCACACCTTCTCTAGACTACATTCAAGAACAATTTGTAAAATGTGTTAGCATGCATACCTCGTTCGCAAATCATATGGTTTTAGGCGTTTAGCTAAAATAAAAGCAACACTTCAAACAGAACCATATGATTTCAGTTTGGTATAAAGGAAGCTAAGTTGGACATATCATTTATGTGACTTCAAGCATTTGTAATCATTATCCTAGGCAATAGTTTTTCCTTTTAGTTTGATATGTCGGAAAGCAACCTGCTTTTTTTGGTAACTATAACCATCTATACAAGAGAAATAATTTGCACTTCATCAACAACCAATTATAAGACCCCATTTATATTGAATATCAATCACATGTTGGACAACATTTGAAGAAATTTGATAAGTCCTAATCAGTTAATTGCTTTGCCTTGTTTGTTCCTCCCTTCTTAATTGCTATTTTCCCTTCCAGTCAAAAAAAGCCAGTTTGTCTCATTCGAGATATGGCAAGAAGGGTGACGGTATTGTATTCAATCATTTCACATACAATGAATTATCAATATTCAAGAACACATAACTAATACTAACACGGCAAGATGTTGTGATTTATACTAATGCCATCATTGTTTTAACTAATCATTTATCTTCACTCATGAATCATGGTCACTCAAATCATTATTTGACATAAGGATAAATACAATTTTATCATGCTTTGCATAACCTAATACATGTTCAATAATGGCGTGAATGCTTATACTAAACTGTGCCTAGCTAAAAACTACTGCGAGATTTATATGAGCAGAATAAGGACATTGGTTATAATTTGCTTCAAATTAAATTTATGATTATTTGTTTCAGTCTGATCCTAGTCTATTGCTATTTCCATCAAAGTGAATAAGAAAATAGTAAAGTCAAATGAACTTACACTTTTCTATAAATTGATAATATTTAGTAACTTTGTCAATACTCATGTATAATCTTCAACAACAATTACTATTTCTCAAGGGAAGGAATTTGAGTGTAGGTATACAAGACAAGTAGGTGGATCTAACAATAATGAAATGATGAAACCGAGTAGATGTGAAAAGACATTATTAAGTTATACATATCTAGCATTATTATAAAATAAATCCAGAAAAAAAAAAGGTTGGCCGGTTGGTCCCAACCCAACATTAGGGGCTATTTTGGTCAATACACAAGGCAAGAAAAAAGGGTAAGGAGGAAGAGGAGGTCATTTTCACACTAAATAAACAGTCAAATACTGCGGTGACCTTACGCTACCAAAGTCCAACATCAGTACACTGCATAGCTTCACTCATTTCATTTTCATTGTCTCAAAAAATTATAATATAAGTTAATTTTCTAAAGATGGAAGAACACAAATATTCTTCAAAACAACAAAGAAAAGACTTAGATATTAAGCAATAAAAACATTACCTTAACTTCTTCGTAGAGCTTCTTCTCCCAAGCCAAAAGTCGTTCTAAACTGGAGCAAAGACTCTTTAGACCGCCCGGTTCATCTAATGAAGCGGCATCGAGCCGGTACTTAACTGCCAAGGGCGGTTTTGAGGTCCAAGTTGAGCTCAGGCTGCTCAATAAGCTATTTGAGTGATACACAGTTTCTGCAAACAAAATCAAATGGTCAGATTCAACTCTATCCAAACCTACCCATAATCCCCAAAGCATTGTTTGGTCGTTAAAAACAACAAAAGCAGTTATTTTTATCTGACCCAGTAACAACTTAAACACAAAATGTCTGAAAAAATTAGAGTTCAAATCAAACATAAATACTAAAAACATAAATCAAAATTTGCATAGAATTTCTTAAGAATCAAATCAAACACCAGTGAATTGTAATGAAAGAAACATGAATAAAATTAAGAGAATGAACAAAGTTGAAGATTAGTACTCACTCCTCAATTGCCTAAAACTTCGATCAAGCTGAGCTTTACTAATCTCAAGCATGTCAGAAACCTGATCTCCAGCAACAGCAGCTTTATCAAAATTCTCCTTAATTGAATCCACAATCTCCTTCAAATCTCTATGCCTCACCACCATTTTCATTTCCATCACCCCTTCACCCGTAGATGACGACGCCAAATCCTCCGATTTCCCCACCGCTGCCACATATCCTTTCGCAGCAGACGATGACCCGAAATTCGACCTAGTCCCAATCTCAGACCTTGACTCAACATCACCATCAACCCCATCATCATCTTCTTCTTCTTCCTCTTCATCATCCTCAGAAGATGTTGTTGTACTGTAATGATCCCCCCATTCACTACACTCAACTTCCTCTCTCTCAGTCTCAGTTTGTTCCTCCAAATGATGATTACCATGACCATGATTATGATTATGATTCTTCTCAACCATGGCTAATTTTTCATTGAAATAATCATATTCTGATCTCTCAGAATCAAATCCTTCAACTTCATGTGATGTTGGATTAACATAACGTTGTTGCTGATGCTGTTGATGTTGTTGATGTGGATATGCTTCTGTCTTTGTTTGAGGTTGTTTTTGTTGCTGTTGAGGTTGTTGTCGGGAATATGAAACGTCACTATTTCTTGACTTAAAAGAGAACTGTGAAGTAGAATCTTCATTTTCACGTTCTCTGTCAAAGTAATCAGAACCAGGTGGCGGTGGTGGTGGAGGGTAGAAATTTTCCCAGTTCCAAACTGAAGAAGTTTGAGAAGGTGTTGAAGAGTATGTAGAATGTGCTGTAGGAAAGAAATTCGAAGCAAAGTTATCGCTTCTAGGAGTAGAACAAGGACTTGAATCAGAGAGAATGTGAGGGAGTTTTGGTGGCGGTGGTTTACGGCGGCGTTGTTGGTGGTGAGGTTGGTGGTTTGTGGAAGGAGTACTTGATGCAGAGAGTATGTGAGGGAGTTTTGAAGAGGCTATAGTGGGTGACGCCGGTAGAGGAGGACGGTGGAAGGAAACCGGTGGTGGTTGAGGTTGGGGTGGTGGTGGGTGGTGAAAGGTGGTAGTAGTGGTTGTTGGGGTGGTGGTGGTTTTATGGTTGATGAAAACAGCGGGAGTGTTATCAGAAACGGAGAGAGGTTCACCGGAGGCGAAAGTGGAGAGGGCGGTGCCGGTGAGACGGAGGGAACGGCAGTAGTCGGAGTGAGCAGCGGCGAGGTGGTGACGAGCGTAGACAGCTTCTTTCATAAGACGGCGACGGTCTTTGCACCGTCGTACTGTGTCTTCGTTTTCTAGCTTGGATGCTGCGCAACCCATTGGAAGTAATGTAAACGGTGGCACGTGGGTGTTTACGTTACCGCGCGTGGGATTTGTGTGTTTTTTTAAGGAGGGAGTGAAAGAAGGTACATGGTACTGGTGTTTTTGTGTTTTTGAGTTTGAGTTTGAGTGTGTTGGTTTTGTGCGTTTTACTATCTACCAAGTGCCAATGTCCTAGTTGCTTTCTTCTACTATTTCTTTTCTTTGTATTTAGTGGATTTCTTTTATTTGTTTATTGTCATAAATAAAACAAAGTCATGATGGTTTATGAATGGAGAATTAATGTTCTTTCAATGGTGTAATCATTTTCTGTTTTTATTTTATTTCAAGTTTCAAACCTCCTATGAGAAAAGTACCGGAGGTTCTACTTGGGCATACAAGGACATTAAAAAATTTAGGGTAAGTTTATCGTCTATTTATGTGCTACCAAAGGTAAGGGATTAATCTTTGTAGTTATAATGAAGATATTTGGTTTACATCAAAAACAAATTAAAATTTTTTTAAAATACGTTATTCGTTATGCATTGCCATTGTAAAATATTTACACATGTGTCTATCATAATCAAATTCACATAGATATTTGTTGAGAAATTTTAAAAACAAGTTTATAAGTGTGACATTTTAAAGTGATCTGATTAGTGTATCTGTTAGAAGAAATACACAGTGCATGCAAGTTAAATCATCTAAGAAATAAAATATTATAGCTTTCTAGATAAAAAGAAATAAAAAAAATATTAACTTCTGCTCTTATGATAGTATACGTTACGAATTTCATTAATGATAATTATGTATTGGAAACTGTGTTAATTTATTGTTCAAAATGTTGAATATTAAATTCTTTTTCAATAAATTCTTACGATTAGTAGAATGCTTAACATATAACCCTAATGATAAAAGTTAACATGACCCAAAGAAATATTATTAGAGCTTCATACAAAGATTATTGCCGCCAATTTTAAATTTTTTTTAATGTAGAATGTTACCGCCAATTTGATGTTTTCCTTTTTATGCTTTTTTTAGGGATTTTTATGTTTTTTTGTTATTACCTACTAGGGCCACGCGGTCAAATTCATATTTATTTTTACCAAGTTTTAATCTAAACAAAAATGGAGATTAGTTGATCTCTCAAAAATAAATAAGGACGAGAAGTGTAAGTATTTACTAGTTAAAATAGTATGCATTTTCTTTGAATTTTTTATTTTCATTTTTTCTCATTATTACTAGAGTTTTTAAATATTTTGAGATGTATAAGAAAAAGATTTAAATTTATTTAATGTCACATTTTTGAATTATAGTTTCAAAACTACAGTAATAGAATAAATCGAAGAATAGAAAATGGAAAATATTCTAATTCACCTTGTACATGATTATCTCTTTCGAAAAGAAAAGAAAAAAGAATAAAAAAAATATTAAGTGGTATAAAATCGCTTTTAGCAATATATATTTGTAATCAACTTAGTTGATAAATATGTAATATAAGAAGTGTTAGATTTAGATAGCGAAGATCATTTGATTCAAAGAAGGGGACTAAAATACTAAACTCTATCATGTTGCGGCCGCAGAAGATAAATTATATTAAATGGTTGACTAATGAAGTTAAAACTTTTATCACCAGTCAAGGAGGGCTAGTATCCGCAGTAAAAAGTTATTTCTCCACTCTGTGTCACACAAGTGCATAACATGTATGAATTGGTTCGTCTGTTATTTATCAATGCATCATTAAGTTGAATAATATCACTCTCACATAGTAGTTTCAATTTCAAGAGGTTACACATGTCATCCAATAAATGCATCCCAATTAATCACTTAAGTCTAATAGTTTCAACCCAACTTTTTATAAGAATTTCTAGGATACATGCGTGCAAGGGCATGGTTGGATAATGGGATCCTGCCACCAAACTTTAATGACACAAATATTGTCTTGTTGCTAAAAGAGGATAACCAAAGTTTGATGAAGGACTATAGATCATTTTCGTTGTGTAATGTCATGTACAAAATATTTTCTAAAGTTGTGGCAAACAGGTTAAAGAGTGTCCTCCACAGATGTGTATTAAGTAATAAGTCAACTCTTGTCAAAGGTCGGCCAATAGTTGATAATGATCTTATGGCTTTTGAGGTTATTCTTCAAATTAAAAAAAAAAAGAAAAGGCCAAGTTGGGTGATGTTGCTCGTAAGATTGATTTCAACATAACTTATGACTAGTTAACTAGGGTGTGTTCGTGGTGTCATGAGTGATATGGGTTTTAGTGACAAATGGATTAAGTGGCACATGATATGTGTAGAGTCGATTGTGTATTCTGTTCAAGTGAATTATGATATGAAAACAGTGGTATGTTCATGGTAATCTGAAAATAGAGGTTTGAGACAGGACGATCCCTTTTCACCTTATTCCTTTCTTCTATGTATGGAGGGCATATCAGCGTTGATTAAATGATCTGTAATGGCTAACCAATATCTTCCCCTCCCTAAGGATTTTGAAAGTAAAGACAATAAACTTGAGTTTTTCCCATGATATGTGGTTGAGTAACAAGGGCAGAACATAGTGTGTCACCCTATGGACGTCCCAAATTTGGTGAAACAGTAGGCTTCGAGTGAACCTCACCACTGCAGTGTACATAGAACTAAGTAAGTCAAACATCATGTAGTGGTAGGTTACACTCCTAGTGAACATTGTCATTTGTAACCCACATCAAACTCCACTCGCTTTCCTCCGCATCACATTACTCAATCTTCAAGGTTATCCATATGGATCTCCCTGATGTCTATGGTAAATGCATCAAAATATTGTCTACTATCTTCTTGCTCTAATATCTCCTTCACAAAATCTAAAACAAGACAAATATATTAGTGTAAAGAAAACAAAGGGGCTAAAATTGCAATTACATCATAAAATAGGTTAGGAATATTTAAAATGTATAAATAATATACCATACACATGCAAGTACATAAAGTCAATCATCTTCGCTATGATGGTTCTCAAGTCAATCATAACTTGTCCAATGTTGCTCTCAATGCATGTAAGACATGGCCAACTTATATATGATGCCACAAATGTTCCTATTATACTTCACAAACGTCAATTGATTTCCCGTGAAGTTTAGATGTTATAAGTTAATTAAGTTTGAATTTACCTAGGAAAACCTATTATAGTATTTCATCCGATTCTTAATATAAAAAGTAATTTATTTTCTACGTGAATAATTAATATATTTGATTTATATTATATACTAATGCAAAACCATCTCTGAATTCCAACTTTGCTATAATAATGTCAATAATGATATCCTCACATGGATATATGACAAAAAATCAGCCTTGGTCTTACATATGAATCCCACTGCTCACTTTCATGGAATCATGGAAACTCGACCCTCAATTTCTCATAAACAACATATAATCCCAAGTCATAAACCAATCATATCCATTAGTCGATTGTAATACTCACAAGCTCATATCATATTTTAATGCACACCTTATAAAAAGTTAGATAAAGTAATAAATGAATTTGATCCTTAAATGTTTGAGCTTGATGTCACGGTAGTTCTTAGATATATTGAAAATTCAAAAAAAAAACATTTATATTTGTGTTGCTTTTGTTAGTAATTTTATCGCTAAATAGACCAGCAGAAGATACATTTGAGAATATGTTAACAAACGAAAGATACATTTGATGATCAAGTTGACTAGCAAAAGAGACATTTAAATATGTTTTTATAGTTTTAAACTTGCCGAGACTATAGTGACAATGCCACACACATTCAAGGTTCATAATGACGATAATCGGTTAGATAATATTATATTATCATATCATATGTTTAGGGAGGAAAAATAATAATATATTATGATATAATTATGTAATAGATTATTATTTTATTAAATTTTAGTTTTTTCTTTTTACTTTTTCAATGTTTCCAAATTACACTTATAGTATTTTTTTTGTTAAGTAGCTTAATAGTTAGAAATTCACCTTTTAAGGTGAATAAATGGGATGTTTGGAATTCAAACCTCATCCTCTACATATATTACGCAATGTCCTATCAATTGAACTAAACCCACGAAGTTAATTTTTAATTTTATAAATCATATAAAATGACAAAGTTGGCCTCGTGACAAATTACACAAATAATTTTAACATAATGGTTGTATCTGTCATTTTAAATTTTGTTAGATTTTATATTATTATTTTTTAAGTTTAAAAATTAGATAAACTGTCAAAAGTACCCTTGTAACAAAATTGTGTCTAATTTTGATAAGTAAATTGAATTTCCTACCAAATTAAACTAACAACCTAGCTAACAACATTTTCAAAGTGATAAAACTTTGAGACTATTGAATGCCCGTCCCATGCCTTCTGTCAGAGGAATTCAGAGATGGCTTTGCATTGCATTGCATGAGAAAGTCAACTATATATACATAAAATATTTTCATCAAATCTTGCCAATAATCTTGTTTAGATTATAGTATAGTTAACAGGCACAACCCATACATAAATTGCTTTTTTTATTTCAAATGGCCATATTATGAAAAGATTAGGCATGATCCGTAGTTGAGATTAAGATTATAAATTCATATGAGCTAGAGAGTAGACACTGAGATTAATCTTTGTTGGATAAATAGGAAAATATTCTATGCATAATTTTTTCTTTTTAAAAAGTCAAAGTAATCCGTCAAAACTGACATCAGAGATAATCAAACACGAGACTTTGAGAACACCGTACTCTAAAGTTTAAAACTGACATCACCATATCAATTCAAGTAGGTTATTATTCTATACATGAAAGTTAAATTAATTTTCTATAAACTTAAAAATATTGATTATTTGATTTAGTTTTGCATGTTAATTTGCTAAATCTTAACGGTAAACCTTTCCTCTCAAGAAAACGTTATAAGTAAACTAGATTTTAAAAAAGTATAAAGGGTAAATACATTAAAGATTATTATGCAAGTGTGTGTAAAACAATTTTACTCTAGCCTTCAAAAATCCATTATTTTACCACGTTCTCCCACTTTTGAAAGAATGGTTAGAAAGTAGTAGTATGATGTATAATTTTTTTTTTGAATCGGCAAATATTATTAAACGCCATCCCCGCAAGATGTAAGGTATGGACGAAACAAGATACAAATGGTGCCGCATATAGATGGTACACCATAACCACCTAAAAACACCCCTGAAGATAAACCCACTAAAACACATCACCACCTAAAAAAGACCCCTTCACGAAAACAAGCAGTGTAAACATGGTATCCACCACCGCCCATCGTCACTACTCGCCACCAAATAACACCCCTCAAAATAAAACTCCCAGACCTCAACACCCAAGCTGAGCCACATACGAAAAGCTCATAACAGAAGGATCCTGTAGCTTCCACAATCTCACGACATCCGATCCACCAAAAGAGCACAAAACCAAAGCCCAAAAACCAACTTGACCAAAGAACTGACTCCCGATCTCGAATCAAAAGTGATCGGCCCACCAAACTTTAGTATCAAATCAGCAGGACACCCCTTGCCCCCGTTACGCCAAAGAAACACCATATCGAGTCAAAACAAGATTGCAGCTAGACACCAACTCCTGATCTCGAAGCAAAAGTAACCGGCCCACCGGAAACCAGCACCCAATATGTACGACAAAGACATGATATGCAAAGGTGCAAACAACAAACAAATCAAAATGAAAAGGCTCATCACAACATGTCACGCACCCTCCGAACACCCTAAACACTCAAAAAAACGCCAACAAAGCAAGTGACAACAAAAATGGACCCGTGTAACAGAGGTTGCTTCCAAAGGAGATCACCCCAACAAAAACCCACCTCCTCACCTAAACAACACCTGACACCCCCTTAGGTAGCTCCCGTCCGCAAACTGTTCCGACACCAAAAACGAGTCTAGAAAACCACGATCACCCCTCAAAACCTCACCAAGATAGCCCCACAAACCCCCACTCAAAGCCACCAACACCACCTCAAATAACGGACACATAGTGATCCCGGAGAAGGTATGCCATAAAATCAAGCAAAATCTGACACTACACAGCCACCGGCATGGCCAACTACAGCCACCACGATCCTTGTGACAACAAACGATCCAAGAGTGTTCGTTGAAGGAGGATTAATCGTGGATCAAATAAATGCCACCACACCTGCCACCGCCAGAATCGGACCACATAGATCGTCACCACACCTCACCTCATTCGCACCACACATGTGTCACCACCACAGCCCATCATGTCACCACCTACACTCCAACCGAGCCACCCACCGATGCCACCGAACCCGACCTCGAAAACACCCGTAACCACCAAACACCACCACCACAACACCTCGCTACAGCACCACCAAATAAACCTCCACTAAAACCCCCACGAACCCACCACCACTGCAGCATCCCATGAGATCTGCTCCAGAACACGAGCTGCCACCAAAAGCACCTTCAGACGACGAGCTGCCAACATCAACCAACAGATGAAGAGTACCGGAACATAGCAGAGCAGCCAGAGGGAAACAAATCAGGAACATGAAAGATGGAACCAGATCTCAAACACCAAGGCATCTCCTCCCACCACCGATATCTCCACCACCGGATCTGGAACTAGATTGGAACGGAGCACCACCAACATGGAACACAGTCGGAACAAGGAACTATTTGGAGTGCAGGTGGAGACTCGTTGGTCTCGTAGCACGCAGATCTGAAAGGATGAGAACAGATCTGGAACACCACGAGAACACACAATAATAGATCTAGAACAACACAAACTCATAAAAAACGCAGCCGGACAGGAGTGAACAGAGAACGCCTAGTGGGGATGAAGAAGGTGGTGCGGAGACGAAGTCTCGTCACACCACCGCTGCCTAAGACCTACATCTTGAGCAGCCGTTTTTGGATGATGGGAGAAAACGATGGTGAATAGTCTAGAGAGAAGACAAAGAAAGTATTTTTAGAGAGATGTTTTTTAATTGATTGTATGATGTATAAATTAATAATATTTTACCCCAATAATGTATGATCATTAATCTTTAATCTTTGCTCCTATAGTTACAAAATTTATTTATTCATTTAGAACAAACCAAGAAAAAAGAGGACAATAATCTTTAAGAAAGGGAAAGGAAAGAAAAAGGAAGGAAAAAAAACAAAAAAATACACGACCACGATCTTGAATTGGTCATCATCAAGTTTATTTTCTTTCAAGATAAGATGATGGAATTGATTCTCGTGAAATGAAAGCAAAGAAATTATTGAATAAAGTTACTAATAGCTTAAATTCTTTAGAGTAATCTTCCAACCCACATAAGAAGGCAACTAATATATATCACTATCATGATTGCATGGCAACCACATATCATACAAAACACTTTTTTTTTCCTGTTTGCTAATTGGTTCAAAATTACAAATACAACAAAAGATGCATTGCTGTTCGAAGCTGTCGTCCCACATGACTAATACTAATAGTATAACTCCATTCTCTATTGGATGCTTTGGAATTTCCTATCTCACAACATATTTTATTAATTTCATAATAGAAATTAGGGTTGAATAGATATTTTATCCGTGTGATATCTTGAAAATTTTGTTTTAGATTTCTATAAAAAATTATGTGTTTTTAGCTTTTACAATTAACAAAAATGGTACTTTTTTAGTCTCATGACCCTATGGACTATATACAATCACATAATGTTTGCATTTTTAGGGACTAAAAACAAGTAATATGCTTGTGTGTTTGGTTTGTTGTCATGGTTTGCAAAATCACGTCAAAAACGCACGTTGGCGTCAAAACTCCGCTTTGTAGCTTCTTTTTTCACGTTAAAATGTCTCGTAAACGTGCGGTGAAGATGAAAAGAAGCCAAACCAAACATACATTTATTCAAACTAAAATCAAAATTTGTCAATTCTAGAGCAGTTGAAGTAGGTATAGTGGAAAGGGTAAAATCAAGATCAACATCCACACAATGAAGTCATGAATGTATTTCCTCTTCCTTCTTTTATTTTTTGACGTGAGATTTCCAAATACTTGCTTAAAGTGAATTAAACATATAATTCAAAAATATATAAAAATAAGCCCGATTGGTTCATTTTCACTTCTAAAACCAACCCCTTGAGTACGATCTTTCATATTGTACTTTCTCACATTGTTATCCTTTTCCAACTTTTACATCATCTTATTTATCAAAAGATGAAATGTGTGCACGACAAAGCATAGCAAGGAAATTGTTATAGGTAGCATGCATGAATATTCCACCAATAAATTGAACCTTTTGTAGTAAAGCAAAGGATAAAAAGAAATAGTGGTCGAAGTGAAAAGCAAAAAATTCAAGACAAGTGAAAGACCCTTTCAAATCTATCACCATCTTTCCTACTCACAAAATCTTGTTTCACCCAAACCCTTTCCACTTAAAGACACACCACATGCACTCTTTTTTTTTGGTATATATTCAATGGTCTAAATATTTTTAAAGTAAAAAAAGAAAAAAGTTAACTTTGTATTGCTTTCTACCGTTAAATAATGTTAACGGTGTGAATTAAAGGGTCTTTATTTGTTTTTGCTTTGAACTTTCCGATTGGAACAAGCATGGAACCCTACGCAGCTTTGATCACTTGAGAGAGTATCCAATTCTTCACAAAAGCATAGTGACATTTCTATCAAAATATTCTTTATTTTGATTACTTTTAAACAAAAAAACGTTTACAATTAAAGGGTTCATTTTTTTATTTCGTCCTTCGAAATTTTTTCCCTCCTTTTTTGCTACATAAATCCATGTCAATAAGATAAGATTAATACGTTACTCTAAAGTTTTTCTTTACCGGATGTTATTCTAAAGTTTTGAAGCATCGGACCTTGCAAGTGACATGAAATGGAGAATTGTATATTCCCGCATACTTCACAATTTTATTTTTGACACATACTTTGAAATACGCTGAAAGATTCATGCAAATACAATTATTCAGTCAATGAACTAAACAATCAAAGAAATGTAATAATAACATTTTATATAGAAAGATAAATTTTGTCAAAATAAATAAATTTTGATGAATGAAAGGCCTTTTAAAGTTAGAATCGCTATGTTGATGACATTTTGTGGTCACAGTTATTATTTTTCTATAATCAAGAGAATCAATTGAAAATGAGTACAATGGTACTTCTACAGTACCGATCCAACATATATGGAGTCTTGGACGAAATTTAAGATGAAGTTTTTTCAAGTCCATGAAGTCAATCAATTTAATCTTTATTATGATAATATTTATTTTAGATACAATTTTATTAATTAAAGTTTTGAAAATAATAGGATATGAGTATTTTTACTAAGTAAAAATATTATGCTTTTAAAAAGATTAATTGCCTTGGTGGTCTAACTAATACACATAAGTAAGCAAGTCTAACAAGCTTTTAAGCAAGTCCAACATTATGTGTATTAAATTAGTAACATTTTCATCAACTAACTCCACTAGATTAGTTAACTCCGATTTCTCACTCCAAATGTGATGTGATGTGATGTTACATTAAACCTTGAAAACACGATGGTTAGGTAGAGTGAAATGAAAGGGTTGGATGTGAAGAATATATTATGCATCCAATGGTTATAAATTAATTATGGTCCAGTCAGTGACCACATATAAGGCAGTCCAACCAAAGTAGAGTGTACCCAAAAGATAAATATGAAGTGGGACGGTGGTTGTACACAGTTTTGTGTGTTAATGTGTACTAGTAGCTTAGTCGGCACCTAGGAAAGAGTTCATCTGAGGGACCAAAGTGAACTGTACTTTCTCTTATCAAAAGCATTCAAGGGTTATTTGAATTGAATTATTTGAGCTTCTCTTATCGTCAAAAATTTGTTAGAGTTTCAAACAACTTATAATTAATACCAAAAAAAAAAACTTTATATTCTATCCATTTCAAAATAAATGTGTTTAAATTTTTTACACACATATTTAAAAATACATTAATTATAAGAAAGAGAAATGTTATTTTACCAAACTATCCTAATCAACTATTGGTTTGTTTTTCATTAAAGAAAAAAATAATACTTTAAAAGTAGTATATAGTATTAATTGAAAGGTACAATTGAAAAGAAAAAATTATTATTGCATTGAAAACTGAAAGTGACATTCATTTTGAAACAATTTTTTTTGTTAAAACGACACTCATTTCAAAATGGAGGGAATATCTTATATAAAAAATAACTTATACATAAACATTTGTACGAAAAACACTAATATTGTAAATATTAAATTAAATTGTTTATCTAAACATGACCTTAAGTCTCTTTGATTTTTAAAATATTGCATTTTCAAAAGTAATGTTCACTAAAAGTTGTTCTGATAAAAGTAGTCATTAAAAAATTAATCTTATTAATTGAAATGTATTTTTTTTTTTAAGGATTGAAATGTATTTTATGAATAATACTCTTTAATTGAGTGAAATATTTTAAGACCACCAAATGTGAATACATATATTTCTCCTTATATTTGACACAGCATGCCACATGGTGTAGAATTAAACAGTAGAAGACACTGTCCACTGGAAACATGTGAAGCATTAAACATACCCCTTTGCTGCTAATAACGGTTTTTCCCTGTTCTTTTCTCTTCAAGCTTACCATGTCAGTCTTTTATTGTCAAGTAAAATCCAGATTTGAGATTTCCATATTAACCAAGTTCTCACTCAATGTCTAAATTTTGATAAATTAAAGTCAAGTTTTGACTAACCCATCAAACGAGGTACCTTTAAGTACAGTGCCATTGATCAGTCTTAGCCACATTGAAAACAAAAACAATAACCTTTTCGGAAGCAAAAAACACTAACCTATCTTCACAATACAATACACTGTTCATTCACACAAAAGAAAGGAAACAAAAAGTGCATGGTAAACAATACTACTATTTTTCATGTATCTTCCACATGGACATAACCCTACACAGGCCATATAGGATGATGATTTATCATTATATGTCGGTGTTGTGTGGGGGCCACCACGTTTTCTTTGCCAAACAGCTAGCAGAAAAAGGCAAGTATCTTTGCTTTGTGGGAAACAAACAATACACGAGGTAGTCGTCCATAGTCCATACACACACAAAACCAATCATCTATTTGGCTAAATTCTGATACAATATGTAACAAGTTTCAGAGAAACCTTTTCAACAGACAACATCCCCAGCAGAGTGAACTGGCACATGCAATTGGGATGAAAAATATAGCATAACTATATATGCTATGGGAGTGTATGTATCCGCGTTCTTCATGAGGAAGTAAGTACACTGTTGTTGTTGTTATTAAGAAAACCAAAATCCCCAAAAAGACCCTGCATCATGGCAGAAAACAACAGAAGAGCACTTATTAACTGTTGTCCTCTAAAACTTCAATAATACATGCAAATAGAGAAATGCAATAAATATACTCCGACCCACCACCATCATATTATATTTTCATGTTGGAGTCAATCCAGCAGAAACAGAATCCCCCCCTCAAAAAAACACAATCATGTCCAAGTTAATAGCTTGGCATCATCATGTTTTTATGTAAGAGCTACAAATGGAAATTTATAGTTTGCCTTCCAATTTCAATCCAGGAAAGAAGTTATAAAAGAATACCCATGATCAACTTATTTGCAGATTGATGTAAATGATTTCATTGATTTGCAATAATATACCCGTCTCATAAAGTAAATAAAGATTTACCAATTTGATACATGACAGAACAATAATGATCAAAATCATACCATTGCATCGTTGATTGCATAAGCCACACAGTAGTGCTCCTGAAATTAAATCGTGCAGATAGAATATTCAGATACTAGTGGAATAAACAAAAGAGGAGTTCATCATTATCTATAACAAAGTATGTGGTGATTGTTGGTCATGTCACACTAATTAATTACTTGCATTAAGTTGGTCATGTCAACTCTGCTCTAGGACCACCCATCAAAGCCCCAGCAAAGTGTATAGAATTCGAACAGGCAAAAAAGAAAAGGTGTATAGAACAGAATTCAGACGCTTTTCATAACAAATGAACTCACCTGCATCATGTACCACTCCTCAAATTCATCGAACAATTCCAGACGTTCAATCCTAAACAGTAAAGTATCACCAATTAGTTTATCTTGATATTACTTACAAAAGAAACAGGCTGCCAACCATATATAAATTAGAAACAAAAAAGAGCATTTAGGGGAATTATCAGGGATGAACAACCTTCAACACAAAGGTATAAACTTTAGTGGCAATTAAATAGTTTCATTTGACAATGATAAGATATTGGTAAAAAATAATAATTTGTAATGGTTGAAATCTTGATGGGAATTAAAAACAAGACAAGGCTTCCCTAAATGAGAAGCCATGAAAAGCAAGCATCAAGAGAAAGCAACTATTGTAGATGCTACTCAGGCAGAGCTAATGGGGGACCATCACCCTTCCCACCTTAAGAAATTTGACTAATATTACTATATTATTATTCTTGTACACTACTCTTATCCCACCGCTCCCACCTCATCGTTGCATTTGTATTCCTACTACATGCTAACATTTATGTATATTGATGTTTTAGAAATTGAACTCAACATCAAATTGAAAGCCGTGGAGTATACGTTTTTACTGCTGATGAAAAAAGAAAGGTAAAGAGAAAAAATTACACACCGATGTAAAGTATAAAGTACCAAAACAACAACCAAATAATAGTAAAATACCAAAGTAAATGTTAAATGATTTGAAAAAGATTGTCACATCATTAATGTATCAAATTATATCACACCAATATACATGCGAAAATAGTTAGTGTAAAATTATATCACACCAATATACACCAATATTCTCTCTTTTCCTTCCCTAGTTAAATCCATATAATTATATCATAATACCTCTGTTGTTTCTTATAGAATTTAGTGTAATTAGACAATCTCTTAGGAATAGTTTCCAGATTTCATTTTATATCCTTATTCTCTCTCTCTCTCTCTCTGTTCATTTCAAGTCAAGACTTGGAATAAATAAGGTTTATATGTTTTCATTTTGCATGACACATATCCAATCAATAAATAAGAGAATGCTGTTCATGGTCTCTTCCATCACACTTTTTCCTCTTTCAATGACTCTCCCCAAATCTCTAGTATTTAACAGGGAACTTTGTTAAACCGTGGTAAACTATTTTTAAGCTTCTAATCATTTTTACTAACTTTGTTAAACAATGTTAAAGTATTTTTAAGCTTAAAACAAATATTACCAACTTCTTGACAACTCTAGATAGAGATGCGTCCGTTGGTATAATTATAATGCTCCACTGAATGATGTGTGTGTGTGTGTGTGTGTGTGTGTGTGAGTCTGTGCGCAAGTTGGACAGTATATTATGACACTATTTGACTAGAAACAACAGAAGGACCGCACATGATACCACAATTTTAGCTTAAAAAAAATTAGCACAAACGAAAGACTTTGAAAAATTAACATACAAAATTCCAGGTAAGATTTGGAATAATACCTGCGTCTTTCTTGGGCATCAACAAAATCATTATAAACTTTCAGCATGTCCCATGCAACAGACTTCTGATACCCATGAGAGAAAAAAGTATCGTAAGAGTATGAATATGTTAGTGATAGAATAAATATACATTACGACTACATGATTATTCACAAAAATGAAACGTCAGTGTCAATAGTAAGATTTGAAAATAGGGAAAAAGAGAAAATCCAGATAACAGCAATATGAATGTTTATGATTAATATAATTTTAATATTGAGTATTATAAGAACATAGATTGGATTTGGAGAATTTATCCAAACCCTCCAAAATCAGCCTCCGTTGCAACTTTTTAGTTTCCCCAAATTAGACGGATTTTGTATTTTTAAGAAAAATAAACTCTCCAAAGCCCTCCCCTCCCAAAGCCTTTCATTCTTTCCACTTCATCTTTCACTTTTGTTCAAAGCCCTCCCCTCGTCTCCTAAACTCCCAGCACACCCTAATTTTTTTTTAGGTGAGGTTGTTCTCATTGCATCTTATCTAATTAATAGATTACCTTCTAGTGCCCCTGCCTCAAAAAGTTTCATGGAGGTTCTCTCACTCATCCGTCCTAATGTGGTCACCTCTAGTAACCTTGTTCTAAGAATATGTGGGTGTGTTGTTTGTCCATGTTCATATGTTCATAGTGGTAATAGAGGGAAACTTGATCCTAGAGCCTTAAAATGTGTTTTCATAGGGTACTCTTCCACACAAAAGGACTACAAATGTTATCATCAACCATCCAATAAATTCTTTGTATAAGAGATGTCACATTTCATGAGAAAGAAAGTTACTTTCACCAAACTCGTCTTTAGGGGGAGAATCTAAGTAAGAAACATGAGCCTCTTATGTTTCATGACTTTACTCTTGGGCCAGAAGAAAAGACTGAAAGTAAAGGTGAAAGTGCGTATATAATTGGTTCTGTAATTGAGGCTGAAATCACTGGATCCACTCAAGACAAAGCTGATTTAAGATACGAGAAGAATCTGGTATATACAAGAAAAATAAAGGCCATTCAGAAATCTATTCATATCTAAGAATCCAACCCAACGTTACACAAGGTAACTTCCCTTATGCACAAGAACTAGAATCCAGCCCAACAACACCACTTTATGAAGATCTACATCTTCCAATTGCCCTTAGGAAAGATGCTAGAAAATGTACTGATAGACAATTATACAATAACATTTATAAGAATTTAGAGCATTTCTTAGGATCAGATTTTATATTAGTTATTATTATCGTGATTGTTGTTAATTTATGATTGAGCAAAAGTATCCCGATAAGTAGGAATTAGTATAGAGTATTTTGTATCAAGTTAGTCGCGTGTGATTATCAATAATGTTCAAGGTTGTTATTATTTTCTTCACCTTTTATCTATAATCTCACAGTTTCAACATGGTTTTGTTCAACTCCAAGATGAGTGTGAACACTTTCATATCAAGCAGTTTCAATGAGATTTTGTTTTCCCGTATGATATATTCTTATGTGTTTGAAGATCACCATACTCTTTCCCAAGGCCACATAATGTATACCTGGTTTGCCTTGCGGCCTAGACCCATTAAAAAGTTCTCAGACTATATATATGTCATGATGCAAAAATCCCTGAGAGTGCACCTATTCTCTACTATGTTTATTAGTTAATTTGCAAATATCAACACTGTTTTTAGAGAGAACTTTCTACTGCAATAGTTAAACAAGTCTTTGAGACTCGGTTCAAGAAGGTCAATAGTCATAATATTGTAGTCACCATTGACTCCAAACCACTTTATACGAGGTATGTTGGTTCCTTCTTGAAAGATCATTATGCAGTCCATGCCCAGAACCATTCCTTCTCCGAAATGCCCCACTGTACCTAATAATCTATCTCAAATGTCTTTTCTAACTGAAGGCCTTTCTAATGTCTAGATTGGTCCTGGGCTTGAGACTGGTTTCACACTTGTTTAACTATTGCAAGACATCTTAGATAAATTATCAGGTGTAGTGTGAGGGTGTTTTATAGAAGGAAGACTTGCAATAGTTAAACAAGTGTGAAACTTGTCTTAAACCCAGGACCAATCTAGAGAGATTAGAAAGGCCTTCAGTCAGACACGACATTCGAGATAGATTATCATGTACAGTGGGGCATTTTTGTTTGAGAAGGAATGACTTTGGGCGTGGACATCATAATGATCTTTTAAGGAGGAACAAACATACCTCATATAAAGTAGTCTGCAGTCAAGGGTGGCTACAATGTCATGGCTATTGACCTTCTTGGACCAAGTCTCAAAGACTTGTTTAGCTATTGCAGTGGAATCTTCTCTCTAAAAACAATGTTGATGCTTGCAGAAAAACTAATAAACGAAGTAGAATATATGCACTCTAGGGGATTTCTACATAGTGATATAAAGTTTGGCAACTTTTTAATGGGTCTAGGTTGCAAGGAAAATCAGGTATACATTATTGATTTTTACCTTGCGAAAAAACATTGTGATCTTCAAACACATAAGCATATATCATACAGGAAAAACAAGAATCTCATTGGAACTGCTCAATGTGCAAGTGTTAACACTCAACATGGAGTGAACAAAACCATGTTGAAGAAGTTGTGAGATTTTAGATAAAATGGAGAGAGATAATCACAAGAAACTAACTTGATACAAAAGACTCAAATTAATTACTATTTATAGGAATACAATTACTATCATAAATCAAGAACGAATCATCATGATAATAATAGGTAAAATCAGATCCTAAGAGATACTCTAAATTAATATAGAATATATTATAAGATATTTTATAATAATTTTGAGATGTTAGAATATTATAAAATATTTTAACATGTAACAACAAGCCAGTCTACATTTTTTTTTTAATGGTAACAAGCCACTCTATCCTTTATCCAATTACTTGTGCTTTGAACATTTCTCACCTACGCATAAAGCATTCCTCTCAGTCCTCGTGAGCTTAGCTCAGTTGGTAGGGACAATGCATAATATATGCAAGGTTCGGGGTTCGAACCACAGACACCACCAAAAAAAAGCCTTCCTCTCAACCCTAAACACTACCACTACACCTACCTCTCTTTCAGAAGCATTGTCTCATCGAAAAGGGAAAAAGCCATGGACTTAGAAATGGAAACACTGGAAAAGAATACTACTTGAGAATTGGTCCCTATATCAAAGACTAGTTGGTGAAGCTAGCACAATTTTTATGACGTGACCAAGTATAATGAAAAAATAATTTATATTTTAAAACTAATATATTAAACTTAATCTATAATCAAAATAAATTCGCAATAATTTTTACAGCAAAGTTGAGCTTGACGCTGTTTTAAGAAGTCAAATTTATCCATAATTGACTCTATATTAAATAGATTATCAATACTTTTTAATATTATATCTCTTTGAACCAACAAAATTGTTCGGAGTAGCCAAACATATTAGCTACAAATAAAAACGGTGCTACTTATGCAAGATTTGTTTTTCTTTTGGAGTAGCAAATGCTACTCCATTGTCATGAAACCCTCCGCCCCTGACAATGACAAATCTGATATCAATTATCAAGTATCTCTAAACTATAACCGTCAGTAGTATTTTGAAGAAAGTAGTTACAATTGCCAGCCGTTACTAGTTTAGTCTAACCTTACTACTTACTACGTTCTCAGGCTATTCATGCCTAGATGACTTTTTTATCATCATTGGAAAGCTTTTTGTAAATGGTAATTGAATCATACACCAAAGACACGGTAAATACCAAAACCAAAGACTTCTTTTCTGGCAAAAGTTACATGAAATACCTGCCATCCTTGGTCCAAAAATAATTTTTCCTTTGCAAGTAATGTTGGTGTAGCATAGATGCCCAACAGAGGACAACCTCGACACTGATGCAAAACAAAAAGGATAAACCATATTATGGTTTATACACATCCAATACATTCATAATTGATAATTAAAAGTCATAATCTAAACGTAGAATCGCCGTCACTCAGGCATAATTAACACGACAATACAAATACAAGTCATGGAGCATATGTGGAAAAAGTACAACACCAAATCCTAAAGAAATTTAAGCCTCTAAGGCTTACGTCTTTCAAATTCAATACATGTTCCTCCTTGATCAGAATGAAGTCCGCAAGGAAGAATTGACAAAATAAACAGGCTAAAGGAAGAGCACATGAATGTAAGTCCCAAAAAGGGAAGATGATAGAATCATAAGAAGTAAAAAACAGAAGACATTCGATCAAATTATGGGAATGTGAACTATTAGATAGGAGGAAGAACCCAATGAGGAAAACAGAGACTGTGTCCAGTGATTTGAAAACGCATACCAAAGGATGAACAGAGAAGTCATGCATGAACATAGACTAGTGGAAGACCATAGTCCTGGAAAAGGGCGGGCAGTGGGTCAGTGGCTGGCAACGGAAGTGGGTGCTTTCACATTGAAATAGAAGCCAGACAAAAGTTTGTTTTGCATTGAATTTGAAACAGAAACTCAGGTGTGTGTATTTTATACTGAGTGGATGATTTTCTTTAACTGTTGTAGCTAGACTAGCTTTCTGGTATAGACAGTTGCCGTTAGTCGTTAGCTGTTCAATTGTAACTACTTGCACCTACCTAGTACCTAGGCTTAGGCATTCTTGTATAAATATTGTATTTGCATCAGAAACTCTCATTGGAACTCGATTCATTTTTCACCAATATCAGAAACTGTTTTCTCTCATTTTCTCTCAACTAGTTTACTTCTAATAGCCTAAAATGTTTCTATTGAAAAAAGAGAAGTTGTGGAAGTAATCAAAAAGATTGGGCTGAAAACTCCAAAAGCATGGGCAAAGAAGGGTTTTGACCCCCATGTGGAGATGGCGACTTTGATTTACAAAGCTATCATCCAAAACCACAGGCGTGACAACTAATCTATTATGCAAAAACTGCAGTGTCATGAATAGTTCAGTTTGCAATGGTCCAAGGCTACAAACTTACTACACAACTATGGGTGAGACTAATCTTCACTTGGGGTATGAAATCATCCTTTTGCACAAATATTCTTCAGCGGTATTTGAATTTCTAGCATTGCATTTAAAGATCATCTCATTAAGGCTCGCTTACTACAACTTGCTACAAACTTATAAGTAAAATAGTATAATGAACAAAAAGAAAGTACAACAATTACAGAGAGTAAAAAGGCAAAGCAAATATGATATGTTTATTAGAGAACGAAGATCCACTTTTAGGATCGGACACCTCCAATGGTAATCCGAAATCAATCAACTGTAATCTAAAATTCACAGTAAAAACAAGATACAAAACTTTGACATTCATACCTCCAAATTTCTGATCATCTGCTGCCCAAAAGCATCATCTGGATGGATCTGTTAAGAAAGTACCATATAATGCAAAGAGGATCCTAGTTTATTCCCATAAAAAGTAGTAGAATGAGAAACTATGAAGGTTGTAACCTGCTCATAAAGAAAAAACAATCCTGTTGAAAATGTTCTGCAGGCCCAACCAACAACTTCGTGACTTGAATCTGGATCCAAGTAAATCAGAACACATTCTGCAATTATAAAAGTTGGCAGGCTGATAACAACATCAGAATGAATCAATATGTTAAACCTGGATCATAAAGGCATGTGCCTACACATTCACACTTATACACACAAATATATAAAACAGCATAAGATACAAGAAATTAGCATTAAATCCTCCAATGTTTGAGTGCCTTTAGCAAATATAATATCACATAACTCTATAAACATATTTATATAATAATAAATAAGTTAGTACATGAAGCCATAGAAACAACATTACAACTACGTTATGCCCAAACTTGTTTCTTCCTGCCATTTCCATTTCTTAAATATAAAATATATGACGGTAATATGTATAAAGGAACAAAGTGCCGCTCACTAACTATAAAATTCAGAAACGCTTTCTTCGAAGTCATTTTCAATTTTAAAATTCTAGATTGTATGAGCTCTTCTATTTATATTTATCAATTAGCCAGGAGATGATAACAAAATTATTAATTGTATCCATCAATACATTTCAAAATGTTCTGATGTTGCACAGTTGCAAGCTGTATGAAGAAATACAATATTGCTGGCTAATGACTGAATATCAGCACTGTCTTTAAAACCCTTTTCTGATTTAGTCAGATTCTAGGAGGTATTTTAATTGTTTTCACATCTTTTCCTAGAAGGGGCTGATACATCCAAACAATTGTCCATTATATCCAGATGGTAACAGAACTTCACAAACAAGAGATAGATAGAGTTGAATCCCAAAACATACCTTGGATCCATCTCAGTAATGGTTATAATATCATTTAATTGTTTTAAATCACGCAAATCTGCAGGGACTAGTTTATAATGAGCACTGATAACTTCTCCTTTCTCTGGCATAGAATGAGACATACAAAACATCAGTAAAGCAGCACTAATCATGAATGCTAATATGCATTATTGATGTTTCTAAATATCATAGTGAAAGATCGTATTGGTTTCATCCTATGCTAATATTTACTGTTGATGTTTCTAAATATCATAGTGAAAGACCGTATTGGTTTCATCCTCAAATGCTACAAATCTAGTTTTTAATGTTCGTTGTTGAGATTAAACTGAGTGGCAGAATCAAAATTTCTATAATCGCCAAATCTTTCAGTTTATCCAAGCAATTCATTTGCTCTAGTAACAATGTCGAGTTGAAGAGATATAGAATATAAAATAAATAAATAAATAAAAGATTTATTTTAATCAAATTTATTCTGAGAGATAATTAGATACCATGTGCTAGCACAAAAGAAAAAGAAATCGCAAGAATATGAGGTTAAAATCATCACATAATGTCCCTTCCATATAAAGCATCATAATCAGCCCTACTTACCCCTTGAAATGGAAGCTGTTTCACCAAGTTTATTCTTCAATTGACTGCAAGTCTCGATAAGTGCTGCCTTTTTACTTGTTACCTGGTTGACAAGCATGGTAGTAGTTTAACTTTCTATAACAATAATGGCAGTTAGCAACTCACAATTTAAAAACAATATAAAGCTTTTGTATTTCATTTCGCAATTAGACATGTACTTAGTGAAACCAGATTGTATTAACCATGAGTTTCTTGACAAAACGTACATGACCAACCCATCTCAGAACCCATAAACAACTAGAAATTAAGGTTGCAGCATTGTCTAATAAAGGTTGCAGAAAGGTGTTCAGGTATCTACCTCTTTGAAGTCCACTTCCACGTATAAATGTGGTGCTTTCCCCTCATCCTGCCAAGAAAAGATTCTAAGCAAGTAAGTTACAACTGCAGATTGGGCATTGGCACAAAGCAATACACCATAGGTTAATGAGGCTATAGAAAAAAGGTTACAAGAAAACTGGAACCAATGGTAATTGGTAACAAAGTATAAAGGTTTACACACCCAGAGTCACATCCAAACAAGCGGATGGAGACTATTAGAAAACAAGGATCCCATCATGCGGCATGCAGATTTATTTTTGTATCTTTGATGTGCATGCGTAAAAGAGGAAATCAATCTTCTATGCTAAAAGGCTATAATAATGTTGTTCAACTAATTATGTTTTGTTTTAATAATCATGCATGTTTTACACACATTACTGTATCATAAATTAAATACACACCAAAAAATTGGTGAAGTGCAAATCATTCTACAATATGCGCAGCATTTATAGATGGACACAGCAGCAACCATGTCCAACTACTTTTTTTGGAGCCAACAGAAACATACAAAATAAAGAAAACGATAATAGAAAAAAAAAATGAAAGCAAAAGCACCAAACAAGGGGATTCACAAGGCATGGATATAGAGCCTTACATATTTATATATGTATTAGGATATTCCACCACTCACTAATTTAAGTTAAAATTATATATTAAAAAAAAAGGACAAGTATAAAAAGCTTTGAAAACAGGTAATTAGTGAAGTCACATATTTGTATTCATCCAAATTAATGCATCTCACGTCCATTGTCTATTATTTCTCCGTAAACAAAATTACATAACAAGCCCACACAGTTTGGAGAAGAAGTTACTTTCAACCCCAAAAAAACAATAAAATAAAAAAAATAAATAAAAGCTAAAGCACGTCCATGACATGAGAACTTAGTTTTCAAAACATTTGATAATCTAAATGTCTAGGTCTTTAATTATTTCGTAGCAGACTATGACATACTGTCTAAAGAGAGTAAGATTGTGAAGGCAGCAGACAGTTAGCACAAGAACACCAACAAAGATGAAATAAAAAATGTCATCGTGTCCTGTTAAAGCATGTTGCACTAAAACACCAGATTTTAATGCCAAATCTTTGGGGTCAATAGTAATTCAATCCAAACCTTCACTTGACCCGCACAGCTCCAAAATAAGAGGAAATTTATAGTTTTAAGAATCGAAGCATGTTAACTTTAAGTACAATTAGCATAGCATAACTCAAACTCGGGCACCTGCAACTGAAAATATGTTGTATCAAAGCCTGCTCCAAGTGATAGTATCTGCGTCTTTATTGGGCCATTTTCATTGGTCTTTTTCTCAACATCAAGAAACTGGTAGAGAAATTTCCGGAGGGCAGCCCAACGAGCAAAGTAACCTTCATACTCAAACAATTAAAGAAATTAACAAGCTACTCATTTGAAGGGTCGGTACTTACATAAGTCAGTTCCTAAAAGCAGCTAAATCTTACCACGATTAATAATCGGTGATCTTCTTACAGGCCTTCTCACAAATAAATGAATGTAATCATCTTTCATGTATCCCTTTTTCACACATGACCTACGACCAGTTCATGGGAAGCAAATTTCCATCATGTAAGAATAAAATCTATAATTCATACTAGAGGAAAAACTACAACCAGAAAAGAAGAAGAACATCATCAAAACAAACGTTCGATTATATGGAATGTTATTAAGTTTGCAACATTGTGAGAGACCTTCCAATAAACATAATAGATGGATAGACCTAAATCAGTCCACTATTATGGACCAAAGTTCTTTTAATGTTGAATCATTGTGCATGAACTCCAATCTATATCATTAAGTACTAAAAGTATTTATGGATGGATAGACCCATTTTCCATTTTAGATAACCAGCCAAAGTCCATAACATCTTTTCAATTGTTTTTCTATCATATGCTTGTAGCACCGACATTTCTGATCGAAGATGTGTCCACTGTGTGACATTTGACACGGCACCGATGCATGTGATTATATTCAATTGCATCCTTTTCTCAAATAACTACCGGTGTCGATGTGTCAGTGTATTTGGGGATTCAAACTTATGAATCACTACCAAAAATTTCAGTGATTTAAGGGGTATAGACGATATTTAGATCATACCTAATGTCACGACTCACACTATCATGTTCACATGAGAAGCAATAATCAAATTGAAAAAATTGCATGATTCCAAATGCAACAAAAATGAAAATCTGAAATAGCTTTGAGGCAGTAAAAAACAAAGAGAATACGAATTGATTGTGAATTGTGATAGTGATTAGTCAACAAAGGAGAAAGGTATGCGTGCGAGCGTACAATTTACTGGCGGAAGCGTCGTCGTTGGTGGCTTGTACCGCCGCAGTGTTACTGTTGTCGATGCGTGAATCGGCCACTGTATCCGCCATGGTTGAATAACGAAGAAACGAACGTGATTCTCTTTTTTAGGAGTCAGCTAAAAGTAACATAACCATGTTTTTTTACTCCTACATAAATAGCGTAAAAAAAAATGCTAGAACACACGATCTTTCAAGGTTAAAATTCACCTAGGTAACACCAAATCATTGGGTCCCATATAAATTTGATAAATCACATGTGAATTTTAATTGATAGAGTGTTGGAGGAACAACACTTGTATGTCATTGTGGTGTCAATGTATGTGACATGGACCAGTTACAATATGACAAGCGGTTGTTTTCGTTCTTTTTTGTAACAATGTTTTGTTTTTTTGTTGTTTTTTAAGTAGAATGTGACATGTGACACACTCTAGTTAGTTAGCCAATGTCACTCAAGTGGTGTCGGTATTGCAAAGTATATGTTAAAATGTATGTTGCTAACATTTCTCCAACGTTAAAATATGGCAGTATTAGGGTTTGCACAGCTCTCTTTTTTTCGACAATAAGGTTTGCACAACTTAAAATTCAGATAGCCAATCCAAAAATCCCAAACCAATATTTACAAAAACTGGCTCAACCTAATTTTAAAATTAAAAAACAATTTGGTTTACTATTTCTCAAAACCGGTATTGTACTTGTACCCGTTTCACAATCCATTTTTTTCTTCACAAATCTCAACTTCTTCCTCAATGAAATTAATCAAAACGTGATTCATCTCTCAAATTCAATTCAACCAAAATGTGATTCCTCTTTCATTAGGAGCTTCTTCCTTCACACTTTCAGGTACAAGTTGTACTCTGCAACTCTTCTCTTTCGTTTTTGTTGTTGTGTTTATGCATTGTGGGTTCACACACACACATATATAGGTCTTGTTAACGAGTGCCCTCATGACACTCTTTAAGTATGCTAAATTAAGAAATTATTCTTTGAAAATGTCAAAATTTTCAATTTTTAATGCACCAATTACACAAACTTTCATTAAAAGTTACAATTTAAGGCTTCTATTTAAAACATTGAGAACCCGGAGTCAAGACAAATTTGTAAAAGTATGTGGCATCGAACCCTTCAAGTTATTGTTAGCAAGAGTTAAATTAACTAAACTTCTTAACTTGGAACTCACGGGGAAGATAGTTCCATTTAATCGCAAATTCCCAAGATTAGCACCCACAATATTTTCTCTTCCACCCCTAATCAATATCTTGTACGAACAAAATTGTGTTTTTCCTGTATTCTTTGGAAAAAAACAAGCATACTTAAAAGCTTAAAAAATTTCAAAGAAAATTGGGACATAGGGATCGCAAGATTCAACATCACTTTGACAAAAACTATTTAATTTTCAATTGGCCTCAACGCCCTTGTGAAACACGTGTATTAGTTCTTAAAGAAATTTATTGTTCAAAGAGATATCTTTTAAGATAGTGAGAGCGAACAATGAATGTGGAATCAAACTAAATAAGATATTTGAATAAAGCTACAAATCAAACAAATAAGTACAATTGAACGTGTATGAAATTTGATTAGTTAGGTAGTTGTTGTTAGTTAACCCACACCCGAGACAAGAACCTGTAAATTATATAACATCAAGTGTACTTGTAAACTGATTCCCTCCCTACTAGTTATCGAGTTGTTCTCATTCGCTCTAATAGTTATCATAGGCTATATAACTTCGACCAAACATAAGCTTTAAATGTAGCTTCTTCAACAAAGATGCATCAGGTTGAAAATTCAATCCGCAATAAATTATACTACATGCAAAACAATTAATATCACACTTTAAATTAGTATTGTAACAACATTTTACTTTTAGTACCAAATTGAACTTTAAATTCCATCATCTCTTTGCAATTTTTATTTTCATTTTAAGTATTGTAATACTATATAACAATTACTTATGCGCTCTTGCATGTAACGAGAAAGTAATTATGTCAAAATCAATTTTATCAAAGTCATTTATGTCAAAATTAATTATATTCATGTTAGAACCAAACATACACTCTTATCTGAAATGAAATTAATCATCGAGTCCAAAGTTTCTACCAAATTTTTCGTTGCTCTGACAATGTTAATATTCTTTTTTTAGTTTCTTAAATGTTTCCTCCATAAAATTAACCTTATTCAAGACGTATGGTTTAAACCCGTCAACTAAGTAAGTCATTTTGAGACGGAGAGAGTAGTATATAAACAAGTCTTCAACATCACGAGAGTGCTTTCACCATCACTAACACAAACCTCTCCTCTCACTACTCAAAATCTCTTTCAATGCGTTCTTAAATTCCTCCATCAAAACCGAAACCCTAAACCTAAAACCCTTTCGATTTTCCCCTAAATCGAACCAATTTTCCCATCGAAAACCCTAAATCCTTGATCATTCTCGACCATGGACATCGAACAGAGACAATCGGAACTCATCGATCAATTCGTCAAGCAAGCCTCTGCTGCTTCCAACGCTTCTGCTATCTCTTCGGTCATTGTCGATGCTACTTCTCACCCTTTGCTCTTCGCTTTCTCTGAGATTCTCGCTCTCCCCAATGTTCTTCAGGTTCCCCCTTTTTTCCCATTTTTTTTGTTGTTGTGATTTTTCGATTGTTTTGTTCATATATGTGAGTGTTAGTTGATTGCAAAACGAGATGCAAAAACAATTTTTTTTTTCGATTTTCTATTATTTTTTTGAATTATAAATTGTTCCATGTTGTTTGTGTTCGTTGTGAATAACTGAATATGAATGAGTTAGTGTTTTTATGCGGCTATTTTTTTTTGCTTATTGTTTGTTATTATTCTTCATGGTGCATTATTTTGCTAAATTGTTTATGCTTTGAAATTAAATTATGGGGGATAAAAACCCACGAAGCACTGACACACGACATTGACGCTTCTGACATACACCTTGACATCGATGAGATTTTGAGAAAATGACATAATTCCACGAAATCCCCAGTGTTGGTGTCCGTGTATTGAAAAATTGCTAATAAATATGCAGTTTCGATATGTCTGCTATAACTTTCTTTAATCTGGTTTTTGCAGCTTGAAGCAACTGATGAAAAAGTCTACCTTGATATGCTTCGCCTGTTTGCACATGGAACATGGAGTGACTACAAGAGTAAGTATATTGATTGATCTTTCTGTTTATCTTAATCTCCTTGCAATTTTGTCTGGTGAGTATTTTCTGGTCTTTGTTGAATGTTTTTCCTTTTCCGGTAGTATGCTGTTACTTTATACAAATGTTGTAGGAATTGTCCTTTAGTGTACCATGACAATGGTTGGTGAGTTTTGATTTTTGAGTTTATTCTTAATTTGATTCTCGGATATTTATGTCACGAGACAGTAAGTTGTTACTTTTGTAAAGATTGCCGTAACGGATGATGTATAATTAATAAGTAATTAGTTATATCGTAAAAAAGTTATGGTTACTTTACACATGGACTTTATGTCACGAGATAGTAAGTTGTTAGTTTTGTAATGATTGCCATAACGAATGATGTATAATTAGTTAAGTTATTTCGTCAAGAAGTTATGGTTACTATGTCGGACATACTGTACACGTGGACATCTATATGCATGTCCAATGTACGTAAGATCGGGAGTCACTGTATAAGATTGTGTGATCTTGCGTTTCAAAAGTACTCTTCCGTGCTCTGATGTGAGTGGGATCGGGGTAATGCGTTAAGACCGTTAAAGTACTCTTCCGTGCTCTGGTGTGAGTGGGATCGGGGTAATGCGTTAAGACCGTTGCAAAATTTCCCCCAATCTGGGCTGGGTTTTAGCCAAAACCCCAACTTCTTTAATTGTAATGGATCCGGGTCAGTTTTTGGTAGAACTCAGGTTTTAAATGGTGAAAAAAAGGGAGAAATTGAAACGTTTTCTCTTTCTTGCTCGCGCAAGTCCTCTGTTGAGAGGGATAACATCAAAGCCTCTTCCTTTTCCCACTCTCACGCCTTCCACCACCTCTCAAAACATCTTCCCTTCTTTCCCCTGTTTTGGTGAGTTGGGTGTGGTTCCTCTATATCTTGCTGAGTTGGGTGTGGTTCCTCTGTTTGTTGTCACCTGTTCCCTTGTGTTAATGATTTCATTTTGTTAGGAGCCAATTTTAAACTTAGATATTTATTAAGTTATGAACTTATGGTTATAAGTCTGTGGAAGGATGTGCATCTTTTCTTAATTTAATATAATTTTTAATTTTATGCACGTGTGTGTGTGTGTATCTTTTCCCCCTATTAGTGGGATCTTATGATCCGTTCTACGTTCTTTCAACCCCCCTCGATCTTGTGCAAACTCTGTATTGAAAACACCGTGCATGCCAGCATAACGTGTCCTACTATTTTAAACCTCACAACGCGTGTCTTGAGCTGAAAGAATTCACTCCACTTTATTTTCTGCCTTGCAAATATCAGCAGTGAAATTTGTATATTAATTTTCATTCATGATTTGCTATTTTTTCGTTGCGTCTGTTTTTTAAATCTTTTACCATTTACGTGTAAATGGAAATAATATAGTGGCGTTCATTAAAACGTTCAAGTGACTTATAGGTAATGCTGATCGCCTTCCACAATTGGTACCTGATCAGATCCTCAAGCTTAAGCAACTTACAGTTTTGACACTCGCTGAGACGTACAAGGTATTTTCTATCAGTCCAAAGTTATAGGATCATATTTAAGGGTTGTTTAAAGGTTTGGTTTTCTGCTCTTTGGAACATATTTTCTCCCCCTAGTTTTCTATCATCAAATGTCTTTCTTTCCATCAAAGGTGGATAAGAAAATCAAATCTTCCCTTGAATATAATTTTTGATTTTGTATTGTATTCTTTCATCTCATTCATCATTTTAAATTGCGCTTTCGTCTTCTATGTAATTATTTAGAACATCATCTGGTTGATTAACATCATATGTTTTTTTTGTTGTTTAAATTTGTCCTCCGCATATGATATTGCAATCTATTTTTACAATTTCAATTGATTTTCAGGTACTACCCTATGACCAATTGATGCAGGAGCTAGATGTGACAAATGTTCGCGAGCTTGAAGATTTTCTAATTAATGAGTGCATGTATGCGGTAAGAACCATTCCCTTCGAAAGAGTATTTACTGGTCAAATGTCCGAAAATTAATTGAATGCATATGTACATGATTATTATTGTTATTGTTATATACGTTGTTTTCTGTTGCACGCTATAATGAAACTGTAGAGTGGTTTTCTGTTGCGCGCTACAACGGCATAAATGATCACTATTCATGGCCGCAAACCGCAATGGCTGCTAAGTGCTTACTTAAATAAAACCTATCTTAATTAGTCACTTTATTTAAGTACTTAATTTAGTAAAACCTATCTTAATTAGTCACCTTATTGAATTTGAATTGTAATGTTTAGTTTTTTAAGTCTTGGATGCTTAAACTTCTGTATTCTTGACTTCTTATGGTATTTGCTTTGTTTTGCTGTATATATGTATTAGTTATTTAATTAATATTTTAAATAAATTTAAACTAGCAGTTATCTTGCTATTGCTCTGTTGGAATTGCTTTTTTGGTTGCCGCTAAGCATCACTCTTTGGGATTGATCTATATGTTATTGCATGATAGAATTTTATTAGAAGAGAATATGAGAGTAGGAAAAAGACTTGAATTCTGGAGATCTTAAATTTTATGCCAGAAGATATCAGCAAAAACCATAGGAAAATCTGCAAGTGAGACAATCGGCAAAAGTATTTTACACCGGATTCATATACAACACACACTTTAACTTTCTCGACCCCCTAACTTCCTTTTTCAAAGAAGTGGGGGAAGAACGGTATTATTATTTATTTAGGCGGGGAGGGATTTTGGGCACCGGACTACACATTCCCTGGGTGGATTCAAACTATCTGTTTTGATTAGAATACTACATACATAGTTACCACTGCACCAACATCCTAACCTTCTACTAACTAGATAAACAAACCCATTTACTAACAGCCGCTAACAAGCACCAAACATTCTCCCATTGGATAGTGTGCTCTAGTATATATATACAGATGTGTAAGCGTAAGTGTGAATCAGTTACGACAGATCCAAGCACCTAACATTATTTTGTACATTTTTATATGCTCAGTATAAACTATTTATCCTGTATCTAATGTTTGGTAGCAGTTATCCTGCTGTAGAATTTAAACTATACATTTATAGAGTACTAATGCGCTCTATCACTTATCCTGAAAGGGATTGGGACAAAGTACTGATCTTTTTATGTTATTGATCTCCTTTTATACTACTAGTGTCTATAGATGTTGCATGCTACTAGTATACTCATTTGTTCTTTATTCAATCGCGCACATTAATTTGTTCTTGTTCATCTATTTTGGCAAACTATCTTTTGATTGTTTCTTTGTGATGCTTGATTTAGTTGGTTTTTTTTGTTTTGTTTGAGTTCTTATTTTTATTGTGTCTTTCTCCAGAAGATGTTGCATAGTGAGATTAATGAAGTATTAGCTTGGAATCAGTATTTTATGTTTGGGAGGTATCTTTTCTAACTTTTCTTGCCATTATCAGGGAATTGTCAGAGGGAAGCTGGATCAGTTGCGACGATGCTTTGAGGTCCTAGCTCATTATCATGTTTTTTGTTATAGTAAAATTAAATTGTGCTTTTGATCTTTTATTTTTATTTTTTTCATCTGTAGAGTTGTCTGTTGGGAATTTCTTTGATCTTTGAGGTTGATTTCAGGTCCAATTTGCAGCAGGTAGGGACTTGAGGCCTGGTCAACTGGGCAACATGATACAGACACTCTCCGACTGGTAATCTATCTTTTCTTAAATAAGGTCTTGTGTGTCTTATATTTCTATGGCACTATCAGCAAAGCAACCACCTTTGCCTGGAAAGAGACCTGACTTTAGAATATGGCCCCTTTCCAAAATATCTTTTGCTTATGTCTGTTTAGCTTTCATTATCAATTGAATTTGGCTTTTAAGCTTTCAATTATCAACTTGCACAATTTTTTTTTTGTATATAAATGTTAAACCTTACATTTGCTACTCTGTCTTGTTTCTTTGGTTAAAAACTTCTCAAAATGGTATTTTCCTATACAATGCTAACTTTTTAAATGTAATACAAAGAGTTTCTCTTCAAATACTAAAATTTAATTCATGACTGGGAAACACAGGTTATCTACATCAGAAAATATGCTTGTTTCAATTCAAGACAAGATAAAATGGGCTGACTCAATGAGTGAAATTGACAAGAAGCACCGGAAGGAGGTGGAAGAAAAGGTTGATGAAGTGAAGAAGTCCATCTTCAAGGTCGGTTGGATTTATTTTTATTGCTTTACTTTTTTAGAGTTTTTTATTCTTAAATATATAGATGATAAAAGCTTGCTTGTATATTAAATTTTAAGGGTTTGTGCTAAATATGTTGGAATTTTATTTATCTTTTTTGTGTATCTGTCTGTTCTGTGAATGTTGTATTGATTTCTCACTGCAGACAAGACTCTTTAACAAATATGTTTATGAACTGAAATTGAACATCCCAGTTTTTGAGATAACTGAAAACCACATCAATATGTTTATGAACTGATGTTAGTTTGATTGAGTTGGACAGTTCCTTGAAACCCACCAACTTATCCACTAGTTAGAAGGATGAGGAAGTTTGCTACTGAAAGATATTTATGATAAAAAATTATGCACTCCTATGAAAGAAGTAAACAAGTTTATAGTAGAAAAGTTGTAGGTAAAAGTGTCTGTTGTATGTATAAAGTCATGGATAGGAAGTCCCAATATTTTGCTATATTGATGACTGCAACTCTAAAATTATGAAGGCAAATCTGCCTGTAGAAACATTTACACCCTTGTTCTTCAGTAATAGGAAGTCCCAATATTGCTATATTAACGACTGCAACTCTAAAATTATGAAGGCAAATCTGCCTGTAGAAACACTTCCCCTTGTTCTTCAGTAATTAAAATAAAATCTAGTTGAGTTATAGACCTTCATAATTGCTGTATGTAGCCTTCAACTTGACGGCTAACCTATATGATCTTAAATGTCTGTTTTTTTTTTGGTCATATATTAAATGTTTGTCGTTCTTTATAATTGGGATATACTGGTCGACGTGTCTTACTTACATCGTGGCAGAAGTTACACACTGTGAGCAGGCCGACATCGACTTCCGAGGGCATGAGGAGATCTGCGCTGAATCTGGTGGAGTGATGGATTATGAAGAAGATCGAAGCCGACCAAAGAGGTAATTTGAGAAATTTAATATCAGTCAAGTATTTGATCAATTATCTTAATAAAATTGATTTTCTATGTTGAAATTGGCCATAAAATCACCTATAACTGTATTAACATAGTTTTTGATTGGAAGAATGAAGCTGGTCTTAATTGAGTATAGCTGTCATGTTTGCATTGAATTTGTAACTAAACATCTGTTCACCGCCTCTTTTTATGCTAAACTGGTATGGCATAATCAGTCCATCAATGGGACTGAGATCAGATATCACATCATAAAGGAGATCTGATCTGAATGTAAATGTGTTTTGTAATATCATCTATTTCAAGCTAGAATATGATTGAGCTTTGTGTATTCATTTAAATATTAAAATTTTCTTGTATTTCTAGTCATGAGATTTTTGGCTTAATTTTTTTGCAGGAGGCGGCATCCGATATCTTGAGGATTGCAGTAGATAAAGTAGCTCAATGAATTGGGTGTTTTAGTTGCTTGCCCGACTTTTATTCATGGCATGCGTCAATTGAGAATATCAGCTTTTGGAGACAAGTAAAACTCATCCATATTGCACTTGTCTAGCACCACAAAGCGAGTTAGGAACAAGGAACAAAAAGGAACACTTTATTTCTGAGGTCGTATTTTGGAAATTGATAGTATTTCCGGAACCATTGTTAATACTATATACTGCGTCGTTTAAAACAAGCTGAGGTGGTGGTGCGGCTTTTAGTTTAGGTTGCTAAGTGCTACAGTTTTTTGTTCTTCTTTTCTATGCTTCATTTATACTGCCTCAATTGCATTGCTATATATATATATATATATATATATATATATATTTACAAAGTTAGATATGTATTGTGGTGAGAGTTACATAGATTAGTCCACCGATCGAAATGGAATAGATTCTCTCTATTGAGAATCCCTAATGCTTTCTCCCTTAGATCCATCTCAACCTTTCAAACACCATAGTCACTCTTTTTTCTCTATTATAAAACCTTCCCATTCTTATTATTTTAGGGTCCAACATGACCATAATTTTAATGAGAGAAACTATTCCTGTTCACCATGCACCATAGAGGAATATTTTCAGGTGTACATGTACGCTGACCCTCTGCTACCCCTCCCTCCACTCTTGGTTAGGCATCCACTCAGTTGTTTTGGTTTAATCGGTGCTAGTTAATGTTTCTCTTTTGCTGTGTCTGCGTATTGTAAAGATTAGTTTGTCTTATTTAAATTGACTTAAAATTTATATGGCAGAATGGCTAATTGGCTTACTATAAGGGTGCTAATAGTGATGAACATTTAGAATATGAATGTGGCTAATTGGCTTACTATAAGGGTGCTAATAGATGAACAATTAGAATATGAATGTAGTGCAACTTGTATTAACCGATCCTTGACAAGCATTAATCAGATTTTAAGTGTAAAAGATATGGTCCAGTGTGATTGAGTGAAGTCCTCACACCGTCATCCGATCAAGCTGCGTCCACATTGACCTTGAACATTTCCAATGGCTTCTATATGAAGATGATTTCCTAATAAACACACAGGTGTTTACTAAACATGTACTTTCAATGATAAGCTTTATTTTTTTTCCCGCCAAATGCTACATACATCAGAAACTGTTGCCTCCATTGCCTATAGCTTTATTTTTTGAATCTTTGAGCCAATGTTTGAAACTTCCTCAATCAATTCTTACGATTGATGTGTTCAGTAAAATATAGCTAAGATATAAGCGTCAAGGTTTAGAAGCAGTTCACTTTATAATGGTCCACTATTCTATGATGTTGTATAGTGGGGATCACCATATAGACGATTTGTGTCGTTTGTGGCACTCTCCTTACCCAAAACATAAGGAGTACTAGGTTAGAAGTTGAGAAAATGGAAAATGAGTAAAAGGTTTCAAATCCTTATTTTCTTAAAATAAATTACTATTTACAGGGAAGGCTGTGCTAGGTTATTTCTTATTAGACTCTCAAATTCAATTAGCAAATTTGCCTATAATCACTCTCTTGTTCGTTCATGCAGAATAGTTGCTTGTTTCTAGAAAGATTTATTAGCCTTTACAACTAATTAAGATTAATTACAAGGAGCTAATAGACTAATTTTAGGGAAAGAGATTAATCAATTTTTGCGATACAATTAATCAATTTTTATGCAGAAACAGAGACCAATTGCATATTTTGATATTGAGTTTTGGTTTCTCTATTGTATCGAATTAAGGAATGTACCAAGTTTACAAGCTATTACACCATCAAGCTGTTCGTGGCAAATAATGAATATATTATATTTGTAAGTATGTATATATTTTTGACTTCTAGAGAGGTATTTGTTAGTATATTATATTTACAATATATATAAACAAAATTTATTTGTAAATAATGTCCTTCTCATCAAAAGATGGATGCTTCTATTTCTATTTATTTACAAATTTGTAAATTAAACGGTTTGAGACATTTTATAAATGTTATTATTTTTCCTTCAAAAAATATAAATGTTATTATTTTCTTAAATTTTTTTCTTTAAATAGAGCCCAAATTATACAACCGAGTTATTAAGTTCAATTCAATTCAGTCATGCAATTGGCTCAATTTAGCGGTTCAACCAATAATCTAGTTATTCAACATCCTTTATTGATCAATCACCGAACCCTTTTTTTTTTGTGTGACGATAACGAACTAGTTTTTAAAAGAAGAATGATATTTGTATAACTATTTTTGAGATAAATTTTAGGACAATTATTTTGTCCTCTTCTTTTGGAACAAAAGCAATATAGAAAGTGAGAAAAAAAAGGAAGAGAGAGACTAATAACACAACATAAGTATGAGAGAGTCGTTTCAAAAATCATCATAAAATGATTATAGAAATATCATTTCTCCTTTTCAAAACAATGATTTCGATTGTTGATAGTATTCCATTTTTTAGTTTATACACCCTTGTCCCTAATTATAAGAGCATTTACAAAAAATGTTTTTCACAAAATATAAGATTCTCTACAAATTTTTAAATACATTTTTTTTCTTTTCAATATATCAATTATTAATACTATCAATTTATCTTAGAATATAACTAATCCAATAACTTTTTTAATAGTAGTGATTTTTTTTAAGTTTTTTATAAAAAGAGACGACGGGAATAATACTTTATCCATAACCATTAGGTAACCAAATGATTCAGCCACTTCATAATTAATATTAATCATGATGATGCGTGAATAATAAGATAATAAAGTGATAATTCAACTTCCTTAGAAAAATAGGTTAAATATATTTTTTATCTCTGTAAATATATCAAATTTTCGTTTTAATTCCTTTAAAAAATTTCTTTAACTTTTAGTCTCTCAAAAGCATTCCATCTTCACTTTTGATCCTTCATTTTAAGTAAACTCATATGTAAAATTTAAATTTTTGAATAAAATTTGCAGAATAGTATATAATATTATAAAACTTTTTCAAAAAAATTAGAATTTTTAAACAAAACATGAATTAAATATGAATTTTATATGTTTGGTGGTTAAAAATTCATATTTTGTTAATTTTTTTGGCTTAATTGTACTTTCCCTCTATCTTTTGTTAATTGTGCGATTTTGCACCCCTCTTTGTTTTTGAGCAATTTTGCACCCATCTTTTGCCAATTGTGTTTTGTTCAAAATCATCATTAAAAGAGGGGAAATGAGGCAAAAGATGGGGTGCAAAATCGCTCGAAAAAAGATGAGGGGGTGCAAAATCGCACAATTGACAAAAAGATAGGGGGCAAAAATGCAATTAAACACAAGAAGGTCCATCTAACAAGAAAGGGAGCATAAAGATGGGGTACAAAATCGTTCAAAAAAAGAGGAGGTGCAAAATCGTACAATTAGCAAAAGATAGGGGGAAAAGTACAATATTATACACATTTCATTAAAAAAATACAAGGCCACACATGAGTTAACTTGAAGAAAATGTACCAAAAGTAGTGATTGAAATTTTTATAATGACTAAACATAAGAAAAGAATTTTTTTTAGAGAGACTAAAACAAAAAGTTGAAATATTCATAAAAAAAAAATAGAAAGTGATAATTCAACTTGAAAGCAAATCATATCGTATATAGGACAAACTCTGGGCAGTTGTATGCCAGCGGTTGGGGGTAGGCCAAGCTTTGTTTGGTCCCATCTTATTACTAAATTTAGGTTTGGCCAAAGCTATCCAGTAACATCCATAAATTGGTTGGTCCCATTATTGTTCTAAATTTAGCTTTAGCTATAACAATTAAGAATCATCGTGTTTTCCACACGTGCTATTTAGTTAATTATACCGGAGTTTATAGAGTAAAATAATACTCTTTTCGTCTTAAAATAACTAAAACATTTGTAAAAAAATTATCTCAAAATAACTGATTCATTAAACTTTTGAATGAAATATTAATCCGTCTTTTTCTTCTAATTAAAACTTTAAGTAATACAATTTTTATAATCCACAATTTAATATCTTCCACTTTGTATTTATGATAATGGTAAATGCAATATCCCAGTGAGCTTAACTCAACTGGTAGGGATGTTGCATATTATATGCAGGGGCTGAGGTTCGAACCCCGGACACTCCACTTCTCCACAATTAAATTGTGTGAGCTCTAACCATTAGATTAGACCAAAAAAAATGCAATAACCAGCGGCGAAGCTCGCACAATTTCTACGAGGGAGCCAAATATAAAGAAGTCATAAAATATATTCTAAAAATTAATATATTAAACTTAAATCAATAAGTACAATAAAGTTTACTAATATCTAAAGAAACAACAAAGAAAATAAAAGTTTAACTATAATTATTTATAAAAGTTGAGTTTTATGGTGTTATTAGAACTTAAATTTATCCATAATTGACACTAAACTAAATATATTATCGATATTTGTGCAATATCATCTCCCATTAAACCAACAAAATTGTTTGGAGTAGATAAATAATATATTAATGGGGTAGCTACATATAAACCTATACCAATTATTCAAAAAAAATTCTTCATTTGGGGTAGTCAATACTACCCCATGGCTATGAAGTCAATCGCCCTTGACAATAACAAAAAAACACTTAAAACCATTTTTATCATTCTCTTTCACTTATTTACTAATTTAATCACTTATTTATGAAATTAGTGATTCTCTTTCACTTATTTACTTTCTTTTATCATTCCATGCGAGTGACGTTTTGCGCCTAATAAGGGCAATGTTTCGTTATTGCATCCGACACCATAGATCAACTAATATTTTTCACAAAAAAAACTAATATTTTGATTTTTTTTTTTTGAGCAAAACTAATATTTTAAATATTTTTTTATAGAACAAATATTTTGACTTTTTTAGGAGAACAAGTATTTTAACTTCATTTTGTATACACTATACTTTACATTTAAGACCATGTTAACAAGTTTCCCTAAAACATTAATTAAGGAAAAAAAATAATTTTTATAATAAAAAGGGATGCACGCATTGCATAACATTATTTCTACATTAAGCTTCTAAATTTGTGCTTTAAAGACACAAGTTAACATTTCCCAATAAAAAATAGTTTTTTTTTTTTTTGCATTTTTCAAACGATGGCTACACAAATTTTAAGATAATTTTATCATATTTAATTCATTAACAAAAGCCTCAGATGTCAGCATTTTTCTTGCATTTATTTCTTGAAAGGAATATTTATATTTATTTATTAATATTCCCTTCATTGGTATTTTTCCCATTTTATATACAAGAGAATCTTGCTACGTGGTATGCATGTGGGCTTAAAAGTTGGCACAAGCATTTTTATATTTTATTAAACAATTTTTTTTTTATAGAGAATCATTCTCTATTTAAATTATAAATAACATCCATTACATAAAAAATAATCATCCTTATTAAGAAATGTAAGGGTGTGTTTGTTTCAAGTTTATCAAATTTATTTTTAGGAAAAACATTCCTTGGAATATAAAGATGAGAATTTTATTCCAAGGTATTTAGGAAAAATATGTTTGGTTAACTTTATAATATTCTTAGGAAACCATAAAAATAGGGATTATAATAGGTAACTATTTATGAATTTATTCCCATCTTCATGGGAACTTTATTCTCATCCTCTTCCTTGGGAAAAATTTTCTATTCCCAGGAACATTTTATACCCGGGAATAAAATTTAGTAAACTTGTAACAAACATAGGCATATATATTCCTATCATTTTATTCCCGGGAATCAACAAATATAACTTGAAACAAACACACCCTAAGTTTATACATGAGTAACTAACTAACTTGTATTGAACTTTACTAACCACTAATTGTTCTAATATTAAAAATTGGGGTTCTAATAAAAAAACCAAAAACCAAAAAAGAATGATCACTTATTTAGTGCAAAATGAATCTTAAATATATTCATCCTTGTTGTTTAAAATAAGTGTATTGATTATTCCTATCTAAATATAGTGACAAACCAGTACTATTATTTGGGGGGAAATAGTAATAAACTAGTACAGTATGTATGATTAAACTTAAGATAAAAGAAAGAAATACTAATTATTAAGGGACTTAATTTGTGTTGTTAATATAAACCACTGACAAAAAATACAATGCAAATAGTAATTTCTATTAAAATAAAGTAGTTTTAAACATTTAATAGAGAACTCTGAAATGCATATTAATTCATAAATTTTATAAAAGAATTACAATGGCCCAATGATTATGTATGTAATTGAGACTTTTGTAGTACAATAAAACTTCACGTTTTACAATTTTTACGTTTTTATTTTAAATTGACTAAAACTAAAATTATTAAGAAAAACGCAAATGCTGGTGACTGAACCTAAGACCATACATTCTATTTTACCACTTATCTATTGCAAGGTTTCCGTTAATTTTTATCTTTTAAGATGTATAGCAAACACTTGTAAACCTTATATTACTTTTTTTAGGCCCTCAAAATTGTGAGTCTCGTCTCCGTAGCTCACCCTGTACATCGGGATTGACCTAGTGGTGTTCAGGCACGGATTCACCATGGGGTAATGGGGTCAACCGACCCCACTTGCCTCCACTTGCATATTGTATTTTTAACTTAAAATTAGATATTTATGTTGTTTGATCCCACTTATATAGTATTATTGTCTTAACATAGTCTATTGATAACACTACAAAAAATTACAAAACTATAAAGGAACCTAATGAGTATTCTAAGAGCATTATAGTTAAGAAATCAAAAGAAGTAAGTTTTTTTTTATAAAAAGTTATTGTAATTATTATATCGATATAACTTTGACCCCACTTATTAACATTTATGGATCCGTCACTGGTGGTGGTGGCATGAGACCTTGGAGTTTCATCTCATGTTCGATTATCCCTGATGCCCATTTCAATGTGCTAGTTTAGTTTTTTTTTGTTTTTTATAAAAAATAAAAATAAAACAAAATTTATTTATAAGTAATGTCGTTGTCAAAAGATAGATGCTTCTAATTATTTACAAATTTGTAAATTATATGGTTTGTGACATTTTATAAATGTTAAAATTTTTAACTTTTATTTAAATAACTCACATGGTTCCATCTAATACCCATACAACTTTTTATTTTTATTTTTACAGAGCCTAAATCATATAACCGAGCTATTCGGTTCAATCCAATTAAGTCATGCAATTGGGCCAATAACGAACAAGTTTTCAGAACATTGATTTTGATTGATGATGATATTCCATTGTCTTCCTCCGTTCTACTTTAAATGACCTAATTTAAAAATGAGTTTTTCTAACCTGTGCAATCTTGCACAGCTTAAAGGGTAATAAATGCATAATTTTTGGGGTTTTCCTATGCCTTATTAATGAGTCAATTAATTAGTTTTTTTTCTTTCTAAAAAGATGTTTGTTTTTTCTCTCCTATTTTTTCTGAAATGCTAACGAACAAACCTTCCTCCCTGAGTCTTAATCTTCGTCAATTTTAATCAAGCAGCCCATGAATTGTGATTCATCCATTTCCCCTTAACCTTCGTCAGTATTTCTTTTTTCCACTAAACAAAAATCAATGTCAAAGATTTCTATTCTTTCCTCTCTAATTTACAATATTTTATTTCATTTAAAATTTGATTGTAGGGTAATATATTGATCGATGGAACCTGCATATATGACAAAAATTGAAATTTCAACAAGCTCTATGTATGTATGGATCTCTCAAAAAAAAAAAAACTAGTTGTATGAATGGTAAGGGCTCTGTGATATATTGTTCATTGGCAATTGTAAAAATAAGAGAGAGCATTTCACGAAAAAAAAAGGAGAGAGAAAAAAACAATTTTTAAGAAAATATTAATTAAATGACTCATTAATAAGGCATAGGAAAACCCCAAAAATTATGCATTTATTACCCCTTAAGTCGTACAAGATTTTACAGGTTAGAAAAACCCTTTGAAAATATGTATTGTTCACATAACATACTTTGATTCTATTTTTCTACTAATATATAAAGACAAAATATAACATATAAGATGTTATTGAATTCGTACCGATGAATATTTTCAAAATATCAAATTTTTATAATTTTTTCTAACAAATTATTAAAGATATTTAAGGTCAAAATTGAACATGACATACGTATCAGAATACCGTGTCACCTAAAATAGGACTGATGGAGTATTTTTTTTAGGAAAGGACCGACGGAGTATTAATTTGAGGAACAGATGCATGTATAGTTGTGTGAAGGCATGTGCCTGCACAAACTTTTCAATTTTTTTTAGTGGTATTATACATGTGTTTTTATACTATGAAGAAGGGTATGAAGAAGGGTCTGCCTTCACATAATTGGATTTGCTTCGCACCCTTCAGCATAACTTTTCTTTCTTAACTCAAGCCAATCGCATAATTTTTTGATTTTTGAGAGGGCCAATCACACAAGTTAAATCCTACAAGTTGATTTCCAACCAAAAAAAACCCTATTCAAATAAAGAACAAATCATTAATTTAGTCTCTAAACTATCTTTTTTTTTAATTTTAAATTTAGTGTCTAATTTATGTAAGTATAATAATTTGTCTCTAAAGTATATAATATTCGTCAATTTAATCTCTGATATTGAGTTGTTAGTGATTAAATTGATGGAATTTCATATAGTTTAGTAACTAAATTGACGAATTTTATATAAATTAAGAACTATTGTTATATTTATGTAGTTTATGGACTAAATTGGAAAATGAACGATAATTTTGTTGGAGCTTGATTAACAATGGTGGAGTTTCACTGATCTCACACGCACTTTTCAGAGAGAGAATATAGTTGTAACAGAATTTGAGGGAAGTAACTGAACTGATTTTTATTCACTATGTAAAAGGTATTTATATCACTTACAAATGTATTGTATATTCACCTTATAAAGTGTAAGCTATATATGTGAATACAAAACTATATTATTTATTTATTAAACAACTAACAAATTTATAGACTAAATTGATGGCTAATTCATTCAAAAAAAAAAAATACATGTAAGCGAAGATTACAAAACACAAAATACACGCACCTATTAATTTATATGTACAATGTCCTCACTATTCAAAATCTCTGGATCCGTTATTGATTAGTTTATAAAACTTTATCCACAATCATTAGGTAACTGAATGATTCAGCCACTTGATAATAATAATTATTCTTGACAATTAATTATTAATCATGATGATTTGTGAATATATTAAGATAATAAAGTGATAATTCACTTCTTAAAAAATTAACGCGATAATTCAACTCGAAAGCAATTTTCTCCTCAAATAAAATAAAAGAAGCAATCGTATATAGGACAAACTTTGGGCAGTTGTATGACCGTGAAGTGTGGTTGCCTGCCCTTGGGGGGTAGGTCAAGCTATTTTGGTCATTGCGTTTTCCAATCGTCCTGTTGGGTAGGCCAGGCTATTGGTCACATCCATTAATTGGTGGGTCTCATTCTTTTTTTTAAGGTTAACCCTTCTATTTTCAAAACAATAAGATTTTGATAAGTCAAAATTTCATAAGATAAATAAAGTCTAATAAAAAAAAAATTATTTAAGATTCAATTTTATGTTCTATTTGAACAATTTATACTTCCTTGTCCTATGATAATCGAGTTATTTGTCAGAAAATATTGATCAATTTCACTTTTTAATACAACATAATTTACTTTTTCTTTCTTTCAATTATAACTCTAATTAATACAACCACTCACAATTCAATATATTATACTTTACATTTATGATGAAGAAGAATGCACTAATACTTGACAAAAACACTAAAATCCATTGTTCTTTCTCTTTCATTATACACTTTTCTTAATCTCTGTGAAATGATCAACTGACTCAGCTAAACTAGGACGAAGGGAGTATTCATTAACCATCTGAAATCAACAAATATTTAAAAAGAAAATAATAGCACTTTGTGTTTTTCTCAAAATTTAGCTTTAGCTATAAGGATTAAGAATCATTGTGTTTTCCACACGTGCTATTTTGTTTATTATATAGTTATTCTAAGTAAAATAATACTTTGTTCTTCACAATAAAATAATAGTACTTTGCTTATTTTAGAGGAAGATAATAGTACTTTGTTAATTATATAGTTTTCCTGAGTAAAATATGCGAGTGACGGACGTATTAGCGCCTAATAAGGGCAAAGCTTCATTATTGCATCCAATGCCATAGATCAACAAATATTTTAATTTCTTTTATATATGATATACACATTAACATTTATTTCTTTGAAGGAATATTTATATTAATAATTGCTCTAAAAAAATAAATTAATAATTAATAATCCCGTCATTAGTATTTTCCTTAATACCAGAGAATCTTGGTACGTGGTATATTACTATACTACAATGCATGCAGGCTTAAAAAGTGAGAAATGATATTTGTATAACTATTTTATGATAATTTTTGAACAATTTTTGCTCTTATATGTACTTATCATCTCTTTTCTTTTTTCATTCTCTATTATTTTTGACCAATAAGAAGAGAGACAAATAAGATTGTTATAGAAGTTGTCATCAAGTCGTTGTCCAAATATCATTACGCTAAAAAGTTGGCATAAACTTTTTTATATTTTACTATACTGTCTCTATATTACTACTATAATATTGTGTGGTTGATCTGGAAGACTGGTGCCATTTTCTCCAATTTGACACCTTATGTTGAGCAACTAGTGAATCGTATTAAGTTTACCTCTTGACAATTGTTCTTGCCTAAGTCCTCCATATCTTCTTGTATCATATATGAGTTGATAGTGTATCATTCCTTATGACAATTGTTATATTTTTTCTTTCTTTTTTACTGTTGTTTTTGGGTTACTTTAATCTCTCCTTATACGAGTACGTATAAAGATATCAAGGAAGTATTGAATTCGAGTACCTATATCTTGTAATTCGTTTCTTTAATATATTTTTGCCATTAAAAGAAAACGACATGTATTCATTCAATAAAATGCTATTCTCTTTTTTGAATAAAAATACTATTATCATCCCCTCAAACAAAAAAATAATACTCCTCCGTCCCACAATACATGACATAGTTGACCATATTACGCATGCTAATATATAATTTTGAGCTTAAATATCTTGAATAATATATTAGAAAAAATTATGAAAATTTGATATTTTGAAAATACTCATCGAGACGAATCTAATGACATTTTATATGATATTATTTATCTTTGTATATTAGTAGAAAAACATGATCAAAGTAAATTAGATCAAAATTACACATTTTTAAATGAGTCATCTATTATAGGACGGAAATAGTTATTTTCTTCTCGTCCTAAAAACAAATAAATTTAATACTATAAGCCCAGCCAGTTGGCCATACGTCGTTGTCGTCGATTTTCCTAACACTGTCTTTGTCACTGCCTTTATGAATTATTATTAAAAAAAAAAATCTTAAAAATCTGACCAATCCAAACCCTGCCACATACACCTTATGGAGACGAATCCATTAACCATTATAACTTAAATAAGTGAATAAATAATTGCAGATTCCAAAGCAAAAATATCACTTGCAAAAAAAAAAAGCAAAAATATCTCGGATATGAACAATTAAAAACTCTAGTTCATGATTTCTCGAGGTAAACGATACTACTACGAGTTCTCTTTTAAAAGTATTGACAACATCCTAAGTGTGCTTGCGATCAATTTATGGATGCTCAGGATATATAGGCCTAATAACATGAATAACACTCTAGTCTCTTGACTTCAATCCTCACATGCAAAGACAAAACTCACGGCTAAATATAGGTTCATAGAAACTCATCGACATAACCACTGACCAAGGATTTTATGTATGAGTACTTTGACTCTTATTGTTATGATTAAGTCTTTGACGTTTTCAATTAATGGGGGTTTGTTATAGTATTTTCATATGCTAATTGAGCCATTCTTTAACCAGTATATTTTTTTTAAGGGTTATGTTAACTTGTGTCCTAAGGGCACAAGTTAAAGAGTTTAAAATGGAAATTAAAAATAAATTTTGTCTTGAAAGTATAACTTTTACAACTTTTAAAACATTGAATGCACAAGTTCTAAGAAAAACCTTCTACAAGTTAACATTTCTCTTTTTTTTAATAATATGTTAGGATTTTCATATGCCTAATGAGATATTTTACCCTTCGAATAGTTATTTAATCATTACCCCCATTAACAAGTTATCCAACCCTGGAAACATAGATGGTCTATGATGGTAGTTCATCTCTCTATCTATACAGATTCCTTTTTCCGTTACTATCTACCAATTCTTATGAATCTAATGGTACACAATTCTTGACCCATCGTTTATCCAAATATAAGCTATAAGTTGTATTTTTATTGTTAAAATTATATTCAAATCCTTCACCACACTGCACATAGACGCGCATAAAATGTCATTCAATATATTGATGCATGATTTTCTTTTTCAATTTTTCGGTGAGGTGGTGCATAAGAACATTATACATTTATTTAAATATTTATGCATATAAAGATATAATGTCTGCGTAACCACATGTCGTTCAATATATATTTTAATAGAATATCCTAAACTTTCGTCAAAAAAAATAGAATATCCTAAACTAAATGCTTTCAACAAACGGAGAAGAGATTCAAAATCTCACAAACATCTATTCAACCAAAAAAATAATCCCACAAACATCTTTACCTAGATAACATATTAACATGCAGTCCTTATAGTATTCGATTGTTAAACAAATTATAACATGTGAGACAATTGATGATTCACGGAAAGAACCATAAATTATACTTCGTTAAAGATGTTTGAATTACACTCGCATATCTCACTTTCTACGTAAAATCATGCATTCTCTCTTATGCAAAACATATTAAAAAAAATTCACTCCTCTCTTGCTCTTCTCGTTCTTCCTCCTCTTTTTTCTCAAATAAAATTCCAATAACCGAGTTTGTTGGACTCTTTATCCAATCCAATAATATCTCATCCTTCACTCCTTAAATCTTGATTTAAAATAGGGTAACATGTTTCTTGAAGAATTCACCCCTCAACAAGTTGTCTTTGCATGTTTGGTTCATCATACAAAGACGACCTGATGATTTCAAAACGTTCTCTCATCTAACAATTGATTACTTAAATTTGATAACTATGTTGAAGATCGACGCAGGTAAATAGAAGACTTAGGGTCTTTATGACATGATTATAATGTCCAAGAATGACCTTTCATTTGATATCAATCTCTTTTATGAGCTCTTCAGCTACTGGTTTGTAACTAAACATACTTTTGTTTTTCATTGGGGTATGATGACCCAAATCCTTCTTGATGTTGCTGCCATTCTTGGCCTTCGCTTTGTTGGTGACAATGCCTCAACTGTCTATGCATCCCTAATCCATGAATTATGGATTGAATTTTCCAAGAATACCTGAAGATATTTGGCACGTAAAAAAGAAAAGAAAGTCATTAAATTTAATAATTTTGGTTCATGATTTTAGCCCTATGTTTCTAATAGTTTGTCTATTGGTTTACTCATTAACTTTTTGTTTTGGTTCTTTGTTTGTTTTTTTTTTTAAATATATTTTTAGAGGATAAATCAAAGATGATGAATAGTAATTTCCATATTTTTAGTGAATTCATTAGCTACATATTTAATTTCCTTGAATTGTCTTTATTATAATTATTATTAATTATTATTAATTATTATTATTTTACACTTTTTAGATTGTTTTTGTGAAATTTTTAGCTAACACACATAGACAACCCAAAATCTCTAATTTGGCCATCACTAATTACCGTTTTGAGGATCACTTTGACCACTGCCAACCACCACCTCCACGACTACCGTCAATCACCACTCCGACCATTGACAACAACCATTATGACCACCATCGATCAACAATGCATCTACCTTTAATCATAACCAACTACCATCCTGACCACCAAAAACCTCCATTTTGTCCATCACTCTAACCACCTCCAGTTACCTCCAATCATCATTTCATCCACCTTTAGTCTCCAATTTGATCACCATCGACTACCACTACTAAAAAAATGTTTTCACAAAATTTCAGACGAATTAGTGACAAATTTCAAACAAATTTTGGAAAAAATAAAGTTTAAGACGGAGTGCTATGGTGGTCGATCACCACGTTGACCTTCAACCTGACAACTGTCAACCACCACTCTGATGATCAACATTAACAACCACTTTGACCAGTGCTGACCACGACTCCAACCACCACTAATCAACATTGCATCCACCTTCGACTATCCTTTTGGCTACCAATTGACATCACTCTGACCACCGCTAACCACCACTTTAACCACTTTCAACTATCACTTTGACCACCATCGATCATCGATCCATACAAACTTTGAGCTCCAATATGTCTATCATTGATTATTACTATGCCTACCACTTCGACCACCACCGATCAATACTCCAATTATCCCTCGATTGCCAATCTGACCACAACTCCAACCACCACAACCATCGCCTTGACCCCAACTCTATCCACCTGTGATCAACAATCTGACCGCCACTGACTACCACTCTAACCTCCTCTACGATCACCACCCCTTACCATTATGACTACCAAGGATCATCACTTCAACAGTGGTCTGCCGACAACCATTACTTTCAACCACTTTTGTTATAATTACTACTAAAATAAATAGATTATATATTTGTAAAATTTTAATTATTTTGCAAGAAATGATATTATAGACCAATAAATGATATTTATACAATTATTTTGTAATAACCTTTGAGATAAACTTTCTTTTCTATTATCAGAGAGTTGTTCAAAAATTATTGTAAAATGATCGTATAAATATTATTTCTTTGTCTATAATATATAGTCTATACTGTTATATAGAATTATTCTATTTCTCCTATGTATATTCAATTACTGTTGAACAAATAACACGTGAAGAAAAATGAAGTTTCATCGAAGAACCGTAAATCAATATTTAATTTAATTTAATAAAAATGGGAATAACCCCACGTGCTTCCATATGGATGTCAACTTTTGAACAAAACTACTGTGGTTGCTCTATATAAATAGTAATAAATTGAAGTGTATAGCTCAATCCATTATCACTGGTGTGCTTCCACAGTCACTTTGAACGTCCAAAACATGTTGTTTTCTACCACAAAAGACTCAGAGTTTGCATATTTGGAAGATATTCAACAATACCTTCTTCATGATGATTCCAATATTCACACATCACATCAAGAAGTTCAAAGCCCTAACAATGAGTCAAAGACAACTGCATCTAAGCGTGAAGTGAAGACGCCTCCCACATGGAAGCGTTACAGGGGTGTGAGGCGTAGGCCGTGGGGAAAGTTTGCGGCGGAGATAAGAGACCCAAAAAAGAATGGTGCTAGGGTTTGGCTTGGTACTTATCTGACCGAGGAGGAAGCAGGTTTTGCTTACGACAAAGCTGCTTTCAAGATGCGTGGGCAAAAGGCCAAGCTCAATTTTCCCCACCTCATTGGCTCTGATGTGTACATGTCAGAGCCAAAGAGGGCGGTGGTTTTGAAACGGGAATCACCGGAGCCTTCTTCTTCTTCATCGGAAGATAGTTGTGACTCACCAGGGTCAAAGAAGAGGAGGAGCATGGTTGACCTACTTAACAAATTAGCCAAGAATAGAAGCCAAGTCATGGTGGTAGAAAATGAAATGGCCTCACTAGAAAATGATGTTGAGCAATGGGTGAATGAGTTGAGTGATTGCTCCCTTATATGGCGCTCTTAATTTTATGTGTCTTTATTTTAATTTTTCTATTTCTGCAGCTCCTAAGTTTTTTAGGTTTTTGCTGCAAGTGCAGCTGCTCCTAGAATAAGTTTGAGATACTTTTTGCATAACCCTGATGTTATTCAATGGGGGTTATGTTTAAGCATAGCTACGACTATATTGTAATTTTTCCAACAGAGCACTTCTTTGGATCTGTTGTTAAATTGAAGAAAAAGAAGTCTAAGATTTCACAATTTCAATTTTTTTTACTTTTGGTTTGTTCCTAAAATAATAGTAATAACCGTAAAAGAAGTTGAAAAGACAAACTCTCATAACCTTTGAACCATTTTGAGGTCCATATTAAAAACATAAAAAGAAAAAAAAAATACAAAGTCATGGATTCACGAATTGTTTTTAATATTTTTCCCCAAAATAATAATATAAGCATTTGTGTAAAAAGAAAAATGTTGAATTTTACTTTTATAGCTTTGAGCGAACTGGGTAATTCTTCAAGACCAAGTTCGTTTAAATTATTTTCTTCTTGAATAGTCATTTAGCTTGTTTACAAAGTGTATGAATTGTAACTTTGATAATGAATTTTGAATACCCATGTACTCATAAAGATTTGAGATTATTTAATTTGACTCTTCATTTAAATGATGATGGAGGTTGCTAGATGGAGAAATGGCTTGTTGGAACGGAGTGTTGAAGGTAAAATACGGTGAAGGAAATTCTTCTTATCAAATACCTCTTCGAGGATCAAGGTCGGAGCCCCCGATGGGCTGATGGTTCACCCGATAAATTAAAAAAATTAACATCATTTTACGAAATTTTAAACAATTTTACAATGGTTTTATTTTTCAGCAGTTCCAAACCCTCGCATAGCGGTGTGCAAGATTTTTGTCACACTTATACTTGGTTGGTGAACCAAGTTTACCATATATTTGTACAATATTAAAAAACAGTTTCATAATTTATAGTAATTGAAAAATATGTAATTCATTTTTTTAAAGTATCCTCTTTTTAATCAAACTCCGCCAGTTCAACTTTGTAGTTAAGGCTTATAACAACTTAAATTTTGTTTTTATATATTATAGTTTATTTTAGTGGCCAAGCCAGACGTTTTTTTTTTGGCTCCACCCTTGCTTGGGATATTGGCCAAGTATACTTCACTTTGGAGGAAAGATTTATGCGAGCTTGATAATGTGAGAGGATCACGATTGATTCTTTAAGTTTGTGAAGCAAAAAATTTGGAACGGAGAAACTACCTTTTTAATATGACACTTAGTTATCGAATATAAATCAAGATCGATCTATCACCCATCATTCTCTCTATCCCTCTATCACCTATGTCCCATATCACATGAATACACCACTCCTTTCTTATGTCACTTTTATCTCCATCTCTGTAAATGCATAATATAATATTTGGGTGTCTAGGATAAATTTTCAATTGTAAAATCTAGTTTTTCTGCCACATCAAAGTTTGTTGGTACTTGGTCCATAAGATCATAAAGCCAATATTTCACCACCATATAAAACAAAAACATGTTTGATAAACACTCATATAAATCTATACACCTTGAGTGAGAAATGAATAAAGAACAAGTGATATAATAAATGTTATACATTGATGATGTGATAATAAGAGAAATAGACACAAAATTAGGTGTTGAATGAATGTAGATGAATTTTAGTTGTTTAAATATAACATAATAGTTGACAAACTAATTACAATGTGCACGAAAGATTATGAACAAATAAACTAATAATATTCAACAAAGAGGGGATTTATTCATTTGTTGAACAACAAAAAGTGACGACCGTTGGCACAATTCAACACTTCATGAAGTTTCACAGAAATGACCTCAAGGGAATATTTAGATTAAATAATGAAATAACACACGCGGTTTCAATGTTAATTTTTGAATAAACAATTTCATAAACAAGAGTTGTTGCTATATATAAAAGTGTAGTGAGTAGAGCACATATTCCAAAGTCTAAGTGCTTCCACAAACGAAAACTTAGATCTAAAACACCACTATATTCTCTTATCTAAATTAAACATGGCTTCTACCACCAATGACTCAGATTTTGCATATTTGGAACATATTCAACAATACCTTCTTTTTGATGATTCCAGCTTTCTAACATCTTCTCAACCTTCTCCAAGCCCTAAAAGTGACAATGAGTCAGACACAACTATAGAGGCGCGTGAAATAAACACCGCTCCGATATGGAAGCGGTACAAGGGCGTGAGGCGTAGGCCATGGGGGAAGTTTGCGGCAGAGATCAGAGATCCAAAAAAGAATGGTGCTAGGGTTTGGCTTGGTACTTATGTGACTGAGGAGGAAGCAGCTTTGGCTTACGACAAAGCTGCTTTTAAGATGCGTGGCCGAAAGGCCAAGCTTAATTTTCCCCACCTCATTGGCTCTGATGTGTCTACACCAGAGCCAGAGAGGGAGGTGGTTTTGAAACGGGAATCACCAGAGCCTTCTTCATCGGAGGAAAGTTGTGAGTCATCGTCACCAAGGTTAAAGAGGAGGAGGGGCACGGTTGACCTACTTAACAAACTAGCCAAGAATAGATGTCAAGCTAAGGTGGTTGAAATTGAAACGGTCTCATCACAGGCAAATGATTTTGAGCAATGGGTGAATGAGTTGAGTGATAGCTCTCTAATTTGGTTCTCTTAGCTAGGGTGGTATTATTTTAATTTTTCTGTTTCGCAGCTCCTAAGTTAAATAGTTTTTCTGAGTGTAGCTGCTCCTATTTAGTTTGAGATCATTTTTGCATTACCCTGATGAATTTCAATGGGTGATGTTTAAGCAAAGCTATGACTTTATTGTATTTTTTTCCAACAGAGCACTTCTTTGGAACTATCTATTGTTAAATTGATGAAAAAGATGTCTAAGGTTGCACAATTTAAATTTATTTTACTTTTGTTTGTTTTACTTTTGTTTGTTATCAAGATATTTGTTTTGGATATGTAACCCCAAAATATAAATAATACTCCCCGTCCTTGTTTTATTATAAACAATTGACTTGTTAAGTTCATTGTGTAAGTGATGTACCTAATCTATATATAACGAGATGCATTAATTATTCAATGAACTTATTTATAAAGTCGATGTTTTTTTTATAATAAGGACCGGAGAGAATAGTCTTTATTCAAAAAGTAAGGTCTTCTAATATTGACTTCAAAAAAGCGTCAAAATGCAAACCACAAACTCCCACAATTTTGAGTAAAATAATGAATTTGGTAAATAAATAAAAGGGGAGTGAGTGCCTTGTTATTTTTACGAATGGCTAATTGTTCTAATGTATTGTATCCATAGGTAACTTTGGTTTTTGTTTTGAGGCTTCTAGATCACTCCTTGTACTTCATCTAGTGTATTTGGTCTTTGTACTCAGTTTTAATTTCAGCTTCTTCTGAATAAAATAGTTTCTTTTGATGTTAAAAAAGAAGGGGAATATATATGCTATTTTTTTAAGGTTCACCTTTGAACCATTTTGAGGTTTATGGGGTAAATCCGCAAGTGCATGGTTTACCGAAGTAGTAAAAAGAGAGTATCGTTTCAACAGGGAATTGTTCAATTCGATTAACTTTTATTGATGATTAGAAAAGAGTTTAGTTGTAAAGATTGGTTTTTTAACAGTTGAAAATAATAATAAAAAGGTGCCTTGAGATTATTGGTTCATCTTGATGACAAACCCTTCACAAACCAAACCCTAAACCTAGAACTTTATATTGGACCTACTTTCTAAAGACAAGTTTCTCCTAAGCCTATCAAATCTCCTTTCGGTTTCAGTGAGTGGGTTCCTCTAGCAACCACGCCTATTCTCATGGTTGATTGTTATTCTCACGTTTCGCAATCCTTGTCTAATTTCACTTGTTCCAATATCAAAACTTCTTCTTTCGATGCTTCGCTTTGATATTTGTGATGATGAATTAACAAGTACTAACCCTCCGCTGTTGCTTTATGAGTTTGATACTTGTTAATTCATTATAAAAATGGTGAAATTAGATTAGAAAGTAGATTTATATAAAATTAGGGTTCGGGGCTTGGTTTGATTAGGATTAGGTCATTAGACTCAACCAACAATCCCAAGACAAAAAGAGTCTTCTCACTCATGTTCATCATAGACATAGAAGAGAATAAGAAAAACATAAATAAAATAACAAGAAAATAAAGGAAGAACTTTTATTAAAGAAGACAATTGTCACTATTGAATTCCAAGAACAAAAGATGAATTGTTGTGATAGCTAACTACTCTATTTATAGTTTACAATGACTTAAGCCTTAAAAAATATATCACTAGAATGTTCCACAAGAAACCACGGGCTTTTAGGTCAGAAATAAACTAATAGGTAGCTTGCCCATGAAGCAGAAAGCATTAAAAGGCATCCTGGGAGCTGGCACGACCGTGTGGCTTGTGGCACGGGCCGTGCCAAGCTTCTGACTTGGGGGACATCATATTTTTTTATTGAATCTTAGTATTTTCAGCCCAAATCAGCCAAAATCCCTTTCTTTTGCTCCAAGACTCAATCTTTAGAATATTTGTTGTTGAAATTAAATAACTTGCAATTGAAGTAAAATAGTTCTAGAAAGGAAATAAAAACAAATAAAATCTAAATAAAATAGACTCAAATAATATATTTAAAACACTAATTATTGACTCATCAAGGTCTCTTGTGTAGTAAATGTGAGTTAGAAGTCCCACCTATATATAGCTTTGGTCTCACACTTTCTTTTTAATTCTAAACAATATGAGACATTTTTAATATGTATATTTTCAACCAACACTAACATTCTTCATTAATTTTGATTGCATCTCACAACATTCTAAGACAAGATTATAAGAAAAAAGAATGTCATATACAAACTTAAAGTATTTCTAAGTAGTGTATCTTGTATGAAGACTTAGAATGTTGGATCCGTCGTTGAGCTGGATCTGTCAATCCCAATGGATGAAGATTATAGAAGTGGAAACTCACACTTGAGGGGAAGATTGTTGGATTTCAAATGTTAGTGGTTAAGTCTCACATCTCTTCTCAATGGATGAAAGGTTGGATATGTAAGAGAGGTGATTCATATACCTATTGTCTTAAGGATTTAGGGGGAGATGTGTCGTCTCCCTTTTTTGTAGTCTTCGAGCATTGACCCGTTGTTACTCCCATGATCTTGTACACTCTCCAACAAAGAAGGCATCCCACTTAGTTTGGCTCACAACATTTTGGTGCATTTGTTTGGAGATCAATAGTAAAATCAAATTAAACAATGAGTTAGCGGTAATGTGTTTTCAAGTGCATTTGTTTTTCTCATAGGTCAGTTTTAAACATCCTATCGTCCGTAGACAAAATCAAACAACTATCTTGTATTTGATTCATTAGTAAGGAAAGAGGAAATTAGATTTTCGTCTTAGTAAATTGTTAGAATAATCCCATTTTTTGCTTGCAAATTGTGTAATTATTTTAGATACAATGAGCTGGAGTATCCCTTGTACTCTCTTTAATAAGATGTTGTTTATAAAAAGATTTTTTTTTTATAAACTAAAATTTTATTAATGAGAATACAAATGGTACTCTAACCCTTACAACTAAAGCAATCCGAACGCGGCAACATAGCATAAGAAGTCTACCCACCTTCTAAGGGTTGCAGAGCTTTCACCAAATCACGCGTGCCACAATCAGACATAATAATCTTAATTTTAAATCGATCAGTTTGGTGGATAGAGGAGATTTAATTAAACTTTTTTCATTGGAAGAGGTAAAGCAAGCAGTGTAAGACTGTGACAATTTCAAGAGTTTAAGAACGGATGGGATAAATTTGCTTTGAAGGTTATTTGACTCTCTATGGTGTGGGTGATTTGAAAAGAAAGATCCAAGCGTTTATTTTCAAAACAAGGAGAATCAATTGCAAAGTTTATATGAAAAGAATAAGATCCAGACTTTTTGGTGGTTGAAATCGACATATGTTACGTTCAATTTTTATTACCATTTTTGGAGACTTAGGGGGTGTATTGGATTAGGATTTTAAGAGATTTTAAAAGACTTTTTTATTACGAAAAAGTGTTGTGGTATTCAATCAAGACTCTTTGTAACTAAAAAAAAGTCTTGTGGTATTCAATCAAGACTGTTTGTCATTTAAAAAAAGTCTCGTTGTATTCAATCAAGACTCCTCATTACTTAAAAAAAGTCTTGTGGTATTCAAAATCATTTAAATTTCGAAGGATTGTTTAATAAATTGGATTTTGATGGATTTTCTAGTGAAATTTTAACATGAAAAAGTCTTTCATGAAAACATGGGATTTCTTAGGATCGTTTTTTCTTTCAAGATTTTACTATCTCTTTCCCCTCCCTCATCTCTCCTCTCTTCTTCTCTCTTCCATCCTCTCTCTCTACATCTCTTCCCCTCCCCCCTCTCTCTCTATCTCTTACCCTCCCTCTCACTCTTTTTTTTCCTCCTCTCTCTCTCTCCCTCTCCCTCTCCCTATCTCTCTCATAGAAAAATAAAGTAAAATAAATAAAAGAGTCTGTATAAGAAAGTGTGTTATGATCATTTTTTTGAAGAGAAATGATTGTATGCACGACAGCAAGCACAAAGGTTTAATGGCCATTGGATATGTGAAGCATAGTACTAGAATAATTTTCTCTCTCCTCCCATGTATTGTATGTGATAATGTGAGGCGCTCTATAACATGTCGTGCATTCGTGGGCAAAAGAGAGCTGTGCTATATAACACTTTTTTTTTAAATGAATGAGTGCTTAAAATTCATAAAATCTTTTGAAATCCATTAAATTATTTCAAATCCTTTAAAATCTTATGAGTTAAATCCATTGAAATCCAAATTGTAAATCTGGATATTCTTTTAAAATCATCAAAGTCATTAAAATCCTGCAAAGTCTTTTAAAATCCTCAAGACTTTTTTAGACAAAAATTACCTATTAAAATCCTAATCCAATACTCCCTATCATCTTCATTGCTTGTTTGTTGTTACCTAGCATGTTTCCCTCTTTGTTTGCTTTGTTCTTTTTTGACCTGGTTCTGTAACTTTCTCGAAGACTTCTCTAACACATCTTGTGTTACAAAGACTTTTTTTGTTTTGCATTTTAATATTTAAAATAAGTAAATAAATAATTTGTTATTGTTATTGGTGCTTAGTAATGTAATCACTTTTAAAATGACGCTACATTTAATACTAAATGTTAATTTGACAAAGTTTCATGATTAAAAGTTATATTTTTTTAGGGATGATTAGAAGATATTTTTTTTTTTTAAGGATGGGATGATTAGAAGATATTATTAACCGTATACAACAATGTCATTTAATAATGGTGCATTATACGTTGTCATTGCCAAAATAAAATACTAACGTTATCATTGCCAAAATAAAATACTCCTATTGGGTTTATCCATAAAGCTGATATTATTTTTGTTCCTAGCATATTTTTTTTCTTTCTTCAAGATAATCCTATTTGAGGTGTATGAGACAATAATTATCTTTTTAAATCAAAATTTAAATTTTTACCAAACTCCAAGTGTTTGGTTTTGTGGTAAAAAACAACTCTTAAATCTAAAAAGTCTCGAGTTTGAGTCCCAATAATATCTTTAGAGGGAGGTAAATGTAAATACCCTCTCAACTAACATCCCTCCATCATAAATTTTTATTAGCAAATAGGGTGGGGGGAGGGTGGTGAGGCTTGGAAGTGGAGGCGGGAGCTGTTTGCGTGGGAGGCGGAGGCCGTGGGGAATTATGTTTATTGCTTCAAAATGTGACATTGCAGGTTGATAAGGAGGATATGTGCACTGGAAAATGGACTCGAGTAATGCTTACACGATTCGGAGTGCATATAAAAGCATGACTCAACATCAACTTATTGACACTACGGTTTCTACAAAGGTTCTTTGGCATAAGGATATTCCGTTGAAGGTTGTTCTTTTTGCGTGACGTTTGTTTCGTGACCGGTTGCCAACGAAGGATAATCTGCATCGGCATGGAGTTATAGCTGCTGATGACAAGTTATGCGTTGGTGGTTGTGGCTTGCTTGAATCTTCCACTCACTTATTTTTACACTGTAATATTTTTGGTGATGTCTGGCATTTGATTCACCGCTGGCTGGGTGTATGCACGGTCCTTCCATATGACCCGACGGATTACCTCATTCAGTTTGGTTCTCTTGGTGGTAATTGTTCTATGGTGCGGCAATCAATTTTGCACCTGATTTGGTATACAACTACGTGGGAAATATGGAAAGAAAGAAATAGCAGGTTATTCAATGATAAAGTGTGTTCAGCTCAACAGATTGTAGACAAGATTAAGTCTCTTTCATTTACGTGGTTGAAAGCGAAACTTCCGAATCTCGCTGTCAACTACCATGGATGGTGGCTTAATCCGGTCATTATGTTGGGCATATGATAATGCTACTTCTTTCTCTGATTTTTATGTTCTGTATGTTGGTTCCATTTTCCCTGTAAATATGTTTATGACTTTGTTCTTTTCCTGGTACGCCTTGTGCTAGGAGGAACCATTTGTTTGAGTAATATATTTCATTTTAGCATTCTTAAAAAAAAAAAAAATTTTATTAGCAAATAAAGCCCAATTCATTCGTGTGTTTTTTCAAGGGAATTCTATTGATTGATAAAACCAATATTTTTTAAGGAATATAAAAGGACCTAAGCCATAAAAAAAGACAATAATAAATGAATTAAAAGAAAAACATAAACTCTCCTAATATCAACTAGAACCAAATGTCTAAGTTGAACCGAAGAATACTCATTTATTGTCAACCCATCACTAGAGTTGCATCCATATTAGTTGAAGCATCTACACAATTGCTATAAAACAAATTAAAATGTCCATGCGTGATAACCAAAAGAAATAAACTAATTATATTCAACAAAGGGAGAAGAGATTAAAAATATATATAAAAAAATAGGGGTTTTGTTTATACATTTATTGAACAACTGAAAGTGATGACCATTAGCACAACTCAAAAATTCATGAAGTTTCACAGAAATGACCTTAAGGGAATATATATAGATTTATGTAATAACACCACGCGGTTTCAATGTTAGTTTCTGAATAAACAATTTCATAAACAAGAATTGTTGCTATATATAAATAAAGTTAGTATAGCACCATATCCACAAGTCTCATTGCTTCCACAAACGGTAGACTTTAGATCCATAATACCACTACTCTTTCATCCAAAACATGGCTTCAACCACCAAAGACTCAGATTTGGAATATTTGGAACACATTCAACAATACCTTCTTTTTGATGATTCTAGCATGCTGAAATCTCATCAACCTTTTCCAAGCCCTAAAAGTGACAATGATTCAGACACAACTGTAGAGGCGCGTGAAG
>Ga0228711_1000120_pt1 | contig 68177 bp, 27 predicted proteins | sample MedpolnodulmetaG_2_FD_177996 | JGI IMG/M metagenome (GOLD analysis project Ga0228711, IMG submission 177996) | Root nodule microbial communities from Medicago polymorpha collected in Santa Monica, California, United States - brown nodules | ecosystem: Host-associated > Plants > Roots > Nodule...
TAGCAAGTCCCTCTAACTTACATTTACTGCATCAATACACTCTTTAGGCAGAGAAACTACATATGCTCCTGCAATATAAATAGGTATAGGGTAGGAGTTATCAAATAGTAAACATGCTTCCATTAATTAATGGGGATTTCACATTCCTCCCTTTTCTTGAATTTTCTTCTGAGCAGGGATTGCATTGGATAAGTTAATTAATGGAGATTCCATTACAAACCTCTTTGTCTTGCTTTATTGTTGATGATGATACTGCTAGTTACTGTTTAATGTTGGTTTACTAGACTATAAAGCATAAACTAGGTGTGAATGATGCATATACATTGAATACTCTCCAGTGGTTTCCTTAACTATTTTGTTATTATTTGAACAAGAGGAGTATGACCGACAGCTTGCTGAGGCTATTTCTCAAGGGTCAATTGTTGATCATTCTTTGACCTTCCGCACATGGACAAAAGTTGCTGGCGACAAGAAGAAAGGAAAGCTCTATGGTCTTGGAAACATAGCCGCTAACTACCGGAAGGGTAGTGTTGCGTCAACCCTCAGACTTACCCTCAATCATGGTGAAGGATCCTCCCAGCAGCCTGAGCTGACGCCAGAGATGCGGGAGCTTATTCATAGATTGATACAAGAGCAGTTTACGCAACAGATGGCGAGTCAAGCGGCCGTTGTGAAAGATTTGCTTAACCGCCAAAGATCATATGAGGAGCAGCTGGCTCAGTTTAGGCAAGCACAGGCTCAAGATCTCTCCCACACTAGAGCGTCGGTTTTAAGTTCCAATGTTGAGCCTTATCCAGTTGATAGAGATGAGGAGGATGATCTGGATGATGATGAGGATTGAAGTCTCAATGTTATGATATATTCTCTCGTGCCTTTATCTATTTAATTTCCTTGTCGGTAATATTTGGGGAAGTTTCTTATACCTCTCGGTACAATTTCTACCTATTTGATACTTATGGATGTAATATTTGGTACAATTTTAATTTCAATGCTAGTAGACCTATTATTTTATGTGTGCTATTACTTTAATTTGCATTGTTAACTTCTTTTTCTAAACCAATTAAATTAAAATAACATTTTAAAAACGTTTTTTAAATAATTTTTATTATTAAAACAATTTTTTAAAAAAAGAAATAAAAAACAATTTAAAAACGTTTATTTTAAATATTTTAATAATTAAATTTAATTAATTTTCGAAAAGAAAATTTAAATCCTTTTTTTAAATTATTTTAATTATTAAATTTTAATATTTTTATTTTTTTAACGAATAAAAAACGTTTTTTTAAAAAATAAACGAACACATTTTGCCAGGGGTTAACCCCTCGCAAAGTCCCTGACATGTTTTGAAAAAGACTGGTGTGATGCTGACACAGTCTACGAAAGCCTGCAAAAATCTGTATTTATGCAGACACAATTTGCCAGGGGTTAAGCCAGGGCCTGTGCCAGGAGCACATTTGCAAGGAGCTAAAGCCCTGGCAGGGTCATTTGCGATGAGCGGATTTGCTGGGTATTCTGCTCCTGGCAAACGTCCATTTGCCAAGGATTTCGGCATTTTGCCAGGGCTTCTGCCCCTGACAAAATGCAACATTTCTTGTAGTGTTAGAGTTAGGATGAATATCGGTATCCTCCAGACAAACAATTGAGTTTATTATAAAATAAATTAATACAAAAATTTGACATGACTTTGGTCAATTAAATGATGTGTACATACCTAATCAAATTACGTAGGTATAATTGTGTCGACCTTCTTCTATTTTAGTCTTTGTTGGGAAATGATACCTTCCAAAAATGTTGAGGTGTCATGTTGATGTGGCAAGATATTGCTTGGTGGAATAATTGATTTGATGTGTCATTTTAATAATTTAAGTCACCATAAAATAAAATAATGACCCCACTCTTTCCCGTAACCCTGGATTGTATAGGTCAATAAATAAAATCCATGGTTACATATGGTTCAAAACTTGGCAAAGTTTTGAGACTTCGGCAAATATTGACAAAAATTTAACTGAACTATGCAATATTTTGAACAAGAAACTGACAACGTTTATATGGTTGTGTTTGGCTTGTTCCGAATTCACCTTTGATGTTTATGATTCATCGCCAACAACCGATTGTGCAGTGAAGGTTAGCTTGTGAGCTTTTATTTTGAATGGTTTGGGAATTAAATTGGAAAAATGGGTATTTATTATTTTTGGGGTTATTGATTGACATTAAGCGGGAAAAGGGGAAGAAAACAAGGAAGGATTTTGGGGAATAATTACTCAGATGAAATAGTTTTTATTTTTTAAATAAAAATAATAATACAAACAACTACACTAAGAATAAGGTCTCCAAAGCATTGATAAAAAACAATTACAAAGTTATCGCGAACTTAGCTCAGTTGGTAGAGACAATGCATAATATATGCAAGATCTGAGATTTAAACCTCAGCCACCACAACAACAAAAAAAAAAAAAAAAAAATTACAAAAAGTTGATACAATGTTAAAATTACAAAGCGCTAGACACCCAAACAACCAAAACATCAATTCAACAAAACCCAACCTAATCCAAAACAAAAGAAAAAAGAAATAAAAGTAATTATTTTATAGTGATGAAAATTATTTATAAACTATTTTATTATGTTCAATTGAATGAGCTTTAACTGACGGGTATACATAGTCGATATGTAGAAACACCAAAGGAACCAGAGCAGCACACAACCATTGTAGTGGATGAGCCTGTGCAACATTCGGCCATTGAGGATGTTTCAGATGAGCAACAAAATATGGGAGCCGATTCCTCTATGATTGACGGAAATATTGTGCAGCAATTAGAAGACATTGTCGTGAATATCTCACCTCCACTGGCAGCCACGGTTAATCGTACTCTTGACGTCTCTCAAAATTCATTCAGTATGCCTCTTACAAATGTTATAGATGTTGTGGCTCGATCTGCAATTATGGTGACTCATGAGCCTATTATTACACCGGTTGAGCCTTTAGATATCCGGGTTGATCCTGATGCAACGGTGGATCCAACATTACAAAAGGAAATTAATTTTATAAAGACATGGTTGGACAAGGTTGCGGTGAATGAGGATGTGTCATTTTCCCCAGTTGTTTCAAAGTCTCAGAAAAAGAAATTGGCAAAGCAAAATAAGGAGCAGACTAAAACTATTTATCTAATCCGTTCACAGGGTCCTCTCCAATCTTCTCAATGAATATTATATATTGGAACATTCGCGGGGTTGGTAACAATGATTCCGAGTTGCTCTTTGTGACATGTATCGTTTACATAATCCTCCATTGGTTTTTATGAGCCCATGGTAGTTTATGAGTCCATTCCTAATTGGTTTTGGAATATTGCCTACTTCATTGTTAGTTGATTTTGCTAGAGACATATATGAGTTGCCTAACTTTAGATTTCCATAGTCTGTTTTTGTCGTTTATTTTTGTCATTTCTTTTTGGTTTTCAGAGGGTTTTGGCCTAGTCCTCCTTTTTGTACATATTTTTTTCCCTTATTTTTAATAATATTATGTATTGGAAGGCGGTGGAGGATGAGGTTTCTTTGTTTGTCAACCTAGCTGGGATGCTCCAGACTCGCCTTGATGCTTAACCTTTCTTTTGGCCTATAAAAAAAAATTAATCGGCACTCTATTAATTAATAATTTTGACTTAATTTGATTAACAATCATGAAATAAAGAAAACAAAAAAATAACCCAGGATCTAAGAATAATAAAATGACAAATGCAGAAGAATAATTTTGGCTTAATTTTAATTGGTACTCATCCAATGCATATGGTGTAATTCACCGTTTATTTATTTTTTCAATTTTCAACCGTGTTTTGGAGGGAGCTTTATCCTTTCTCTGATACGCAAATGTACCCGAATTAGGTACTGAAGAAATGATCCACGGTTCTTTGCCTAGTCCACGAATTATGGTTACTATTAACAGAATAAACAAAATAACTGGTTCAGTACAACCCTCACCTGAACTTGACTTTTATCAGTATTCCAAATTGATCAAGGTCTATAATATGCTCATTTGAGGAGTGCAGAAATATAGGTCAATATGAGTTAATTTTTTTTGTTGGTGGTCGGGATTTGAACCCTGAACCTTATATATATTATGTATTGTCTATACCAACTGAACTAAATTCACGAGGACAATATAAACTAAATTAATCTGACGTGTGAGGGAGACTTTTTAAACTAATCTGAAATATTAGTGAAAGTGCGTATAGAAAAAGATGACAGGATGGTGCAAATAAGAGAAACTAGAAGCATTCTCTACATTGTATAGAAACATTCTCCTAATCCTTTTGTTTTCTGTTAAAGCATGATAAATTATAATTTTACAAGAACTTAAATCAAAATATCGCCTAATAGTAAAATAAAACATTCAAGCTTTTAGTACCTTGTGCATATTTAAATGATCTTAAATAAAATACTAGTAGCCTTATAAGACATTCAAGCTAAGTACCACAGACTTTATTAGTTATAAAATAACCTAGTAGTTAATTAAAATAAAATTCAACTCCAATCAACGGTTATGGAGATGACAACCTTGATGAATCTTTCCTTTATCAACTTCAGAGCAAACTTCTCTTCACCAAATCTGTCTCTCTTAGCCTGCCTCATGAGAGGAAAACACAACTATAATTTTATACTTGAATATACACCTCATTCAACACAATTATAAGGAGCAAGATCAAATAGCATAACCAAAAAATAGGACAAACATTCATTAAAATATTTAGTACCAGAAATTCATGATTGACATTTATGTGAGAAATAATATGAATTCTCGGCTTAAAAGGGGTTTGCAAAATTCAAAAGGGAAAGAGTCATTCTAGCTTGAAATTTGAAATCAGAAAAGAGTCACAATCCTGCACTAGTTTTAGGTGCCCACCCAACAAAGAATAAACAAAAGAGATAAACCCTTGAAACTATTAACATAGAAGAGGATCGACTATGAGATAAATGACTAAACAAACGATTGGTTATTTAGTTGTCAACACTAATGGATGGAATGTGAAGAGCGGGGAAATCATGCATCTCACTCACCCTCAAGTAATTTATAAAGCTAATGGGAAAGAAGATGAAATATAAGTAAATAAGCTAAAGGAAGAGTTTGTTAAAGAGGGAATTTGTAGGCAAGGTTGTCAAAATCGGGATTTTGCTTCAGGTTGAAAGAGAAGAGCAAAATTGACAATCGTAAAATCGCAACCAAAATCGAAGGATTTTATTCAACTACTTTTGTAGAATCGATATAAGAAATTGTAAAATCGCATACATTGTATGTCAAATCGCAAGAGGAATATTACATACGCAACTTGTCAAATCGCATAAATCGTAAAATCGATATAAGAACTTGTAGGCATAACTTACATGGACTGGGATCATCAACTACAAAGTAATTGGAGACAACATTATAGATAAACTTAACAACCAAATATATAGAAATAGAGCAAGTGTAGCAAAGTTGTTCTTTATGTAGCTTTTCATTGTATGTCATAAGAGGAATATCACAGATAGATTGTTCTAACTTTTTCAATTGATTATGAAGACTCTACCCTTAAGTTAAACTTGTGTCAGCTCAGGGTCACTGTCTGGTTTATATTATTAAACCGTCATCATAATTTTATTGAATTACCTAAAACAATCAACAAGCAATGATCAACAAAAAGTTACAAACAAAATTAGTTAAGATAGAAAACAGTTAGCTTGAATAGATTTAGAGCCCGTTTGTTATAGCTTTTTTTTAGGAAAAAATCACTGTTTTTAAAAAAAAAAAATCACTTTTTAGAGTTTTGCATCTGTTTGTAATTTTTAAAAAAATCAGAATCTAAAAATAGCTTCAAATGAGAAGCTGTTAAGAGCAGCTTCTCAAAAAATAGATTTTTTTAGAGGAGATAGAAAATATGGTTTAAAAGATTGAACTAATTTTGTAGCAAAAAATCCCTTTTATATAGTTGTGTCCAAACAAATTAAATTATTTGTTTAAAAAAAGTGATTTTTATCGTGGTAAACAAATGCAAAATAGATTATGATTTTTCATAAAATCTCTTAATTATTTTATGTGAAAATCATTTTTATTTTAATCCGTAACAAATAGGCTCTTAACATCACACCATGCTTACGTTTGTATTGAATGGAGAGTTGATTCCCAAAAAATATTGTTTTCAGAAATAAGTTGACCATAGTGTAATAGTTGTTGGATCATCTTACACACTTGTTAAAGCTAAATTCCACGGTCTAATCAACACCTCATGAATTGTAAAATGCGTCAACTACTAGTCTTGTTGTTTCCCATTTTCTCTAAACATACATATGATGATCCCTCCTAATAAAAATAGTTTCAAGTTTTTAACCTTTAATTAATTATATTTTATTTTCCATTCATTCATTTCTATAAAAACAAGAATTAGAAACAGGATGTGCACATACCAGTAGAAGTGCTTGGAATGTCTTCCTGATGATGCTCTACTTCTTCTTCTTCTATAAAACAAGAATTAAACATAATGTTGTGTTGTTTTATAGGGTGTGAAAACTGGAAGTAAAACTCCATTAATGGAGAGAAAAAGCTTGAGAAAGAAGAAAGGTTTATTTTCATTGAAGTGTTTCATATAAAAACTAAACTGAACAAGTAGTACATGAAGAGTTTATATAGAACATGTAATCCTATAACTGTCAACTAACTCTAGTTACTCTCTAACTAACTATGCTTAAGAAACAATTACAAGTGGTTAGCAAGTTAACTAACTAACTCTTCTCTATACTAACTTCAACATCCCCCCTCAAGCTGGAATGGATGTCAATCATGTCAAACTTGAGTTGTAGAATGTTGAAAGGTCCAGGGTGGAGAGGTTTAGTCAATATGTCTGCCACTTGCTCTTTTGAAGAAACTGGTAAAAGATGAAGCATGCATGTTTGGATTTTGTCTCTTACTACATGGCAGTCAATCTTAATATGCCTTGTCCTCTTATGGAAAACAGGGTTAGCAGCTATATGTAATGTTGATTGATTATCACAATAGATGATAATAGGTGATGGATGAGGGACAAGAAAGTCATGCAGAAGATATAGCAACCATTGGCCTTCACAAGTGGCTTGTGCTAAAGCCCTGTACTCAGCTTCAGAAGATGATCTGGAGACAACAGTTTGTTTCTTGCTTTTCCAACTGATAAGAGATTTCCCTAGGAAGAAACAAAAACCTGTAGTGGACCTTCTAGTGTCAGGACAAGCACCCCAGTCAGAATCTGAGAACCCTTTAAGAGTTAAAGAGGAAGAGGCACTGAAGAAAAGACCTTTGCTAGGATTATTCTTAAGAAACTTAAGAACGTGTAGAGCAGCTGACATATGATCAGTTCTTGGTGCAGCCAAAAACTGACTAAGTTTGCTCACTGCATAAGATATCTCAGGTCTTGAGTGAGTCAAATATAGAAGTCTTCCAATTAATCTTCTATATGTTGTAGGTTCAGGTAAAAGGTCACCAGAATTCTTTTGTAATTGAAGGTGAGGTTCCATTGGAGTGGAACAAGGTTTAGCACCAAGAAGGCCTGCATCTTGAAGAAGATCTAGTGTATATTTCCTTTGACATAAAGAGATGCCATTTTGTGATCTAGCAATTTCAAAACCAAGAAAGTATTTGAGAGTACCAAGATCCTTGATGCTAAATTTATTATCAAGTAAAGTCTTGATAGTCTGAATTTCATTGCTATTTGTCCCTCCAAAGACTAAATCATCAACATAAACAAGAATAACAGTGAATCCTGAAGAACAATGTTTTGTGAAAAGAGAATAATCTGCTTTGGATTGAGAATAGTCAGATTGAAGTAGTGTCTCAGTAAGCTTAGTGTTCCATTGTCTGCTAGCCTGTTTAAGACCATAAAGGGACCTTTGAAGCTTACATACTAAGTTAGGTTGAGGTAGAGACAGACCAGGAGGAGCTTGCATATAGACTTCTTCATTCAAATCACCATGAAGAAAGGTTGTATTGACATCAAGTTGAAACAGGGGCCAGTTTTGAGAAGCTGCAATAGCAATAAGAGTTCTAACAGTTGTTATTTTGACTACAGGACTGAAAGTGTCCATGTAATCTATACCTTCTGTTTGTGTCGAAGTAAGACCTCTTTCAAACTCATTTAACATCACTTAGCTGACCAACATAACGATCTACGCAGAAACACAAAAACCAGGAGTATATGTCACGGTTTTACAACGTATATTATTCACATAACTTGTTTTGACTATATTTTGTAACTAATATATAAATATAAATCTTAACATATAATACGTTCTTCAATTTATGTCAACAAATATTTTAAAAAATTAAATCCTAACTTGTTCCTTTAAGGAACTTTTTTCTTGAAACTTTTTCTCAACGAATATTTTCATATAATATGCTAAGGGAAATGTTAACCGATGTCCCCAGAGCAATGATGAAGAAATTATAAAAGGAAATATTATTTTGGAAATTGTATATTTTACTTTTTGAAAGTTAAAAAAGTGTTATTTTCCATACAAAACTTAATTTTTCTTTCTACTTTTAGTACCTTAACTAGTGCCCCAGAGGAACTGGTTAACAAGACCCATATGTTAATTATAAGCTAAAGATAGAAATTTTTTCTTAAAATCTGTGTATTCAATGATGTAAAAGTTTAAGAATTTATATTTTCAATACAAATTTTTTTTTTTTTTAGTTCCTTAACTTGTGCCGTAAGAGTTCAAGTTAGCATAACCCTTTTTAAAATACCAATTTTTTTTTATAATTTTGTACTATAAATAATTAAAGATATCAACCGTTAAAATTGTGTATTGTCATATGTTAACTGGGACATATATTTAAAAATGGAGGAACTAAAAGGTTACATGTATATTCATTACTCCCTCTGTCCCATAATAACTGAGTCATTTGCAAAAAAAAATATTGTCCCAAAAAAATTGACCCATTTCACCTTCCAATACAATATTAATTGTTTTTTTTTCAATTATAACTCTAATTAATATTATTTTCATCACTCTCAATTCAATATATTCTATTTTACATTTATGATAAAGAAGAATGCACCAATACATAACAAAGGCACTCAAAATCACTTTTCTCTCTCCTTCATTAATAATTTTTTCTTAATAAATGTGAAATGAGCAAAATGCTTAGTTAAATTGGGACGAAGGGATTATTTTACTTTGGACAAGTACTCCCACCGTTTCAAAATGAATATCACTTTAGTAAAAAAAAAATTGTTTCAAAATGAATGTCACTTTACATTTTCAATACAACTTTAATTTTTTTTCTTTCAACTTTACCCTCTCTAACTTTTCTCTCACACAATTTTCAATGCAACTTTAAGTTTGTTTTTTTCTTATAAAGTAAGGTAGTCTAGTAAAAATGTTATATCTAATAATTATTTCATTCTATTCTTTAATCTGTGTGCAATTGGCTAAAGCGACACTCATTTTGAAACGGAGAGAGCAGTATTTCGAATTGAAACAGAACAACTCTACTCTTCATTACTATTGGAAATAGAAGTAACTTTTATTCTTTTGTCGGCGACGTTTCTTTTTCAAAACATTTTTGGTTCAGCTGTTGGTGCTGTTAATGAGTGACTAATCATTTTCCAAAGTTTATTGGAAACTACATTTCACTATCTAATCGTTTATTCTTCACTGCAGTGTAGTGCTCTCTGTAGGTCCATAATTAAAAAGCCATGTAAACGTGTAACCCAAAACAAATTAATACTACTATAAAATGTTCGTTTGCATAACCGGCTAAGGGCATCTTCTTACATTTCAACAATGGAAGTTGAAAGTGACAGCAAATATTCTTCAGAGGCTTGGTGCATTTGAAATTTTGACAAGTGCATGCGGATTGTGCCCTCTATAATTTTGATAGGGCTTTTATATTATACTGTGGATTTCTTGTCATGTATTTATTGTGATCCTTGATCGCACTCAGATGCTAATGATGTTTTAAAGGATTTTTGTTGAAGGCAACGTAATTGGCATGCTTTGTTTATCACTTGGATTGGATTATTGTTTTTGTTCCTGAATGATTCTAATTGTGGTTTTTGTTTTTGAAGTTTTAACAAATGAGAACGTGATTTGTGCTTTTATTGTATGGCAACTTTGAATGCTCGGAAGTTCAAATTGTTTTCTTCAATATTAGCTTTTAAGATTCATCTTATCTTTCTATGATTAAAAAATTATAATCCTTTTTAATAACCCAAGAAAATATATAACGAGATTATTGCCTTCTACAATTTCAATTAGCTGGTTCATTTTCTGAGGAAGCTAATTTGAATTTGAAACCTAAAAGGTTTTTCAGTTAAAAAGCCAGTAAGACACACCTTGATATAAACTAATAAACTAATTGAGTATAAGAAATGAATCACAGTAATATTAACTGCAAACCCAACCTTAGTACAAAACTCAAAATCTAAATTCTATCATTCCTTCTCCTTGTCAGGTCCTATGTATGTACATATGCAATATTAAGAGACAAATAAGTTTATGTGTTTGTTACTACTAGTGTACTAAAATTCCTTGAGAAACCTTCTACCCATGCGTGGTATGCACTATGCATCTTGTGTTAATTAGTTAGATTTTATGTCTTTGTTGCTGAATGATTTTGATTGTGGTTTATGTTTGAGTATATGTGTGATTTCTTTTGACATTGTATAAAAGTGAAAGTTCGCATGCAAAATAAACATAAACTAATATATATAATAAAATAAACTATAGTATTTCCCTTTTTTACTCAAAAAGAATGTGGTTCACCTTAGTAAGAGCCTTTAATTGTATTATGGCTTTGAATTCTCAGAAGTATCAAATTGGTTTCTTCAAGCACAATCCCAATCAATATTTGAATAATAGTGTTTCTAGTTTGTTAAAGGTGGCTCGGTTCAAGTCTTAATGTGGATTGGTTCTTGGGATTTATTTTATGTGTTTGGTTTGGCGTTGAAACCGCATCATGTCAAGAATAATGCGGTCCAAACAAACTTTTACTGCGGAATTAGTGAAGCTACAATTTGGCGCTTCGACTTGCCATGTGTTTTCACCGCGATTCTGCCTTCTTGCCGCCAAACCAAACGAAAATTAAACTTCCTCTTCAAGTACTTGGCAGCATTCCAAAAGTTAAGCTCTAACAGCACAACTGTTGTTTTTTGAGGAAGTTGAGGTTCATGTATTCTTTGGGTGTCACTATATTTTCCCAACCCAAGTAAATCCAAATTGTAATAGGGAAATATCATGGTTCTTAATTGTTTGTAATTTTGTTGTCGTGGTTTGTACTCTTTTCGGTCTTAATTATAAATTTTTTATTTAATGAATCTAAATAGTATCAACTTCTAGACTTATATGAATCAATCTTATTCAATGTCTCTTCACCTAATACTACCCGTGTATTTCTATCTAGGACTCCCCCTATATATGAGAAACCCCACTCACTTTCTCTCAATCACTCACCATAGTGATTGACTCAATCACAATTACAAAAAGAGATGAATTACAACTCAACTAACACAAACCAACTCTAAGCCTTTTTGATAATCAATGGCGGCGCTAGAGTGGTATACAATAAAAACACAAATACTTAAACACTCGAACCCTAAAACTCTGATCTTCAATATTGATTTCGATGTTTTGTTATTAGGGTTGAGACTCCGTATATAGCGATTAATCCGCATGGGTTTTTTCTTCAATGGGTTATAAACATCAGTTGTCCATAAAATATATTTGAAACAAATCTTTCTTGAAATAACTTGAAGCGCACAATATACATAAACCGACGATAAATAATCTTCTAGAAACAAACTAGGCTTCTAGAAACACACGAAAAATGTCACAACATCTTGAGTTCAGACAATGCACACATGTTAGAGCATCTTGTCTCACATCTTGCCAATATACGTTGTTTTAACTAAGGCTTAATTACATTTTTGGCCCCCTAAGTTTCCCAAAGTTGTGAGTTTGGCCCCCTAAAAAAACAATTCTTTTCAGACCTCCTAAGTTTACTTTCTGTTGCAATTTTGGCTCCCACGCCAATTTTGACCCAGTCAACGCTGACGTGGGCGCCACGTGTGTAAATTTTTAATTATTTTTGTATTTTTTATTTTTAAATTATGTAATAAAAAACAATTTTTTATTTTATTTTTGTAATTAAAAAAACAATTTTTTTAATTACAAAAATATTTTTTTAAAATTAAAAAAAACAAAAATAAAATAGAAATAAAATAATTTACACATGTGTCCTTTGACTTGGTCAAAATTGGTGTGAGGGGCCAAAATTGCAACAGAAAGTAAACTTAGGGGGCCTGGAAAGAGTTATTTTTTTTAGGGGGCCAAAATCACAACTTTGAGAAACTTAGGGGACTAAAAGCGTAATTAAGCCTTTAACTAAATGCAACCAATCAACATTCAAAAGAACAACAACTGAAGCTTACAACCACCGTACAAAACTGCACTGGTAATCACATTCTGATCAGATATGATCACTATGCAATATTTTGAACAAGAAACTGACATTTTTATATATGATTATTTTATGCTATTCCAAATTCACCTTCGATGTTTATGATTCATCGCAAACAACCGATGGTGCAGTGAAGGTAAGCTTGTGAGCTTTGATTTTGAATGGTTTGGGAATTAAATTGGAAACATGGACATCTATTATTTTTGGGATTATTGATTGACATTAAGCGGGAAAAAGGGGAAGAAAATAAGGAAGAATTTTGAGGAATTATTCAGATGAAATAGTTTTTTTAAAAGAAAAGTAATAATATAAACAACTACACTAAGCATAAGGTGTACAAAGCATAGATAAAAAAGAATTAAGTTGATACAGTGTCAAAATTACAAAGCACTAGACACCCGAACAACCAAATCATCAATTGAACAAAACCCCACCTGATCTAAAACAAAAGAACAAAAGAAAAAAGAAATAAAACTAATTACTTTATAGTGATGAAAATTATTTATAAACTATTTTATTGTGTTCAATTGAATGAGCTTTATGATATATAGTTTCGTTTCATCCAAGTAACAACATAGATTTTTATTTTAAATTTTTTTTAAGACCATCCACAATTCATTTTGGATGCTTTCTCTTCACTTATTTTATATTTTTATAATTTATTACCTTTTTTTTAATAGGGGCGTAATGTTATTACTTATTTTAAGGTGTTTGCATGTATCATTCCATGACTTCAGTGGTTTAGGGGATGGTGGTTTTGGTCTTGTAAAAACTCATTGTATTGTTCTTTATTTACTCTTTTTGCACATCTTGTGTGATGTTTTAATTTATTTTACTTTTTCAAAATAAAAAAAATTAATGACTTGAGAAATTTTATTTTACGTGAAATATTATCTGTGGTAATATTCTATGTCTAATATCCACAATGACCACATACGGATCGACAAATTAAAATCCATTGATATTTTTTATTATCTATTGACCAATGTATATTCATATAAATACACGCGAGAAACAGAAGTGTGATGTGTGAAGACCTAGAATCAAACCCGAGATCCGTCATTAGCTCGGTTGATATGAATAATACATAATATATAGAAAGTTTGGGATTTGAACCCGACACAAAAAAAAAAAAAAAAAAACCCGAGATCCAACATTGGCTACCCAAACATTTGATACTACAAATCATTGAAATCGAACTTCAAACTATACTAAAACAGTTGAACGTCAACAAGTCATGCTGATATCTTGAATCACCAAACCCATTTTCTAACAACAGGCGAGTAGTTAGGCGTAATCCAAATTTGTTGTAGCTTTCTTCAAACTTTTAGGTCTCATCCCAAAGTTAATTATTCATCATTTTAATTCCCATAAATTTATTTTTTTATCAAACATAGTGATACTATTAAGTTTGAATGAGTATATATATCCATCATTCAATAATTCAATCACATGTTATATTTTTATATTAATTTATTTAAAATTAAATTAAATTCTAAATGAGTTTTGCCTACGGAACATAGATATCCTCACTATGTTAATCACCAGATTCATTATCTCATCTTTTGTATACAAAATTTATGTTTTTTTATAGGCAAATGTTAATAGTTATATTAATTTTCGGGGATCGAATATAAAACCTATTATTTCAAACTCCTTTTACGTCACTTAACTCAGCAACCAAACAATCCACGTGGAAACACAAAATTGAGAGTTGATTTACACTCACTTACATAGTCCATATTTTCCATTTGTGAAGAGTGTATTGCACAAGAATATGCTTCCCTGCACTGTGAGAGTCGATATTGAATATTTGACATTCATCTCAACCTTTATTGTCAGTTTAGGAATTGCGATAAGCACCACAAGGAATGTTCTTATTCAACAATAGTAGAAGCATCATGGATCTATCACTTATTAAATATAGCAGCGTGTGAATAATGTCCTTTAGAGATTTTTTTTTTTGAAAGAATCTACTTTAGAGATATATAATGTATAAAAGTTTTTTTCTTTTTACACGTTTATAAAAGTAGGGAGTATATGGTTTTAATTTATAAATAAAAGGGAATTACACATCTTCCATTCAGATTTTAAAACTCGGATGTGTTACACATCAGATTTTAAAATCCAGAAGCATAAAAAATTCATTTGTAAATTATTGATACGGTTATTGATACGGCTAACCTTTCTAATAACAAATGTTAGTAATTAATTGTTAGATTTATATTTACCATTCGGCTAAAATTGGATCGTCTATTTTCAATAACTCTCTCCTCACTCTTTTTCAAATTTGTGTCTATCTCTCTCTTGATCTTTTTTCTTTATTTTTTCTCATCTTGATATTCTCCTTGAAATTGAAATTTAGAGAGAGATAGACACAAATTGTGGAAGGAGGGAGAATGAGAGAGTAAGTGAAAGGAGAGGATTCAGATCCCATTCGTTCGGGTTTGAACTCGTGAGCATCATATGATTGCTCATTATGTTCCTCAAATTGCTCAACTGATTGGGTCGTAAGTCGTAACTGACAATTGTTTTTTTTGTTTGTATGTGTAAATCTCGATCGGGTCGTAACTTCCAATCGGCTAATTTTTATAATTGTGATCAATTTTGAGGGGCCTATTGAGCAATCATCGAACCTCCATCTTCTCTTACCCTTAACTTAAACCATATGAGTTACCATCCCCTACCGATACCACCAACTATTGCCTAGCATTAATATTATCAAATATTACTAATATTTTAATTTTATAATTTGACACACTCATGTTGGACACGGACTTAAAAAAAAAATGGGTCTCGTTGTCTTCCACATCAATGTTCGGTATATACTTAACAATCAGAATCAATGTTAGTAACCACTGGTACGGTAGGGATTGCAAAAACATTTGTTTTTAAAATATGGAATAAAATTAAGAGGGTTAGGTAGCCTAACTAATTTGAGTCAAGGAATAAAGAGTTAGAGGTTTTGGTTCAAAATCGAACAAAAGAAAACAAGACCATATATATTTTGTAGGGATCTTAAGCCATTTATTAGTATTCATGTTAAGCCAATTTCCAGGCTCAATGATGGAAGTTCTTGGATCATTTGAGCAGTGGAATAAGCTCCGAAGTTTGCATATTAAAATCGTCTTTCAAGGTGAGGGTCACTTAATTATTAAGAGTGAATAATCCGAACAAAAAAAATTATTAAGAGTGAATCACTATTATAGTCCTTAAAATTTATGGGATTGAATAATTTGATCCCAAATGTATGGGATTGAACAAATTAGTCTTTAATTACTATTTAAAGTTGGCCGATTCTAGAACTTTGTTAAAGACTTTCATTTGTATTTTGCAAATGGAGATCAAATTACTTTACCTCTACAATCTCCAAAACCAAATGGTGATTCACTCCCTAATTAATTAGGTGTACCACTCTCTTCACACCAAATACCCACTATTCAATTCAATCATAGGGTTGGCCCTAACAAGACCATTAAGTCATCAAAAACCTTAATGGAATTGGTTCTCATTCTTCTTATTTTTTAATAAGGGTGGCAAATATTTTATAATATATTTTATAAATCAAAGCTAAGTCAAAATTTGGATAACTTTTATAGCATTTAAGAAGACCTTTGAATGATATGATAATACCACTTCAAACCTTTACCTAAACATGTTTGACATAGCAACAGTAGCGTCACTTTCAACCATTTTGCATTTGCATGTCCACTTCTAAACTTTCAACTCTAGACCAAATATTGGCATCAAATTACTAACTTACCCCTAAACTAGACCCTTCAATATATCCAAAGATTAGGGTCATGTTGGTCATTGCAACAACCAATAGAACAATAACTACTTCTATTTGTGCTTTATGGAAAATGTCAACTACCAAAACCAATAGCACAAGACAAAGAAGAAAACAAAACTTGCAATGATCATCAAAAAGAAAAAAACACAAAAGCATATCTTATTTTAGAAACCTTATTGTAATTGTAATCTTTGTTCCTCTTCATTCATGTCTTTGAACATGATGTTTCTTCTTCTAAGCCATGTTCTTATTCTACAAACTTTTCTAATACCAACTTTCTATTGCCAAACAAATTCACCACAAAACATTGAAACTTTGTATCCTATTGAAATTCCAGAACAAGCCACAATAACACAACCTCCTAAACCACAAGAATCACCACCACCATCACCATCATCATCACAAGGACCAATACCATCAACATCATCAACAAATTCTTCTTCAAATAGTAAGATAGTAACTGCTGTAGCTGCAACTGCAGCAGGAACATTAGTTCTTTCTGCTCTAATTTTCTTCTTTGTTAATAAGTGTTGTAGAGCAAAGAGAAGAAATGTGATTGTAAACAATAACAACACTGCTTCTAGACCAAGTTTAGAACATAGAAATGCTGTGCCTCAAGCAAAAGCTTTTGACAAAATTGAAGGTAACATAAAAGGACTTATTGTTGATGAAGATGGTTTAGATGTTGTTTATTGGAGAAAGCTTCAAGATCAAAATAGTAATAAGGATTTGCAAAAGGGTGTTGTTTTGGATAGTCCTAGAAACAAAGAAGGTTATGATCATGAAGAAAATCAAGAGGAAAAATCAAAGTCTATTCAAGAAATGCATTTGCTTAGAGGACAATCTTCAACCTCACACATGAATATATTTCCACAAGAAGAGTCATATACAATTATGAAAATTACACCTCCTGCTCCTCCTCCTATTGTTCCTACTACTCAACCATTTTCTCTAAACCTTCTTCCTTCATCACCAAAACCACCTTCTACTTCTTTTTCATCAATTCCACAAATTTCAAGTCCTTTAGTGTCATCAATTCCAAGTATATCTGATGATAGAAAGAATCAAAAACCGCTGCCACCTCCTCCTCCTCCACCGGTACCTGATAGAAAAATCTCAGCACCGCCGCCACCACCTCCTCCACCAATTCCAAATAGAAAGAGTCCTTCACCACCACCACCGCCACCACCAAAGACAAGTGGATTGAAATTGAAGTCATCATCAAAACCACCGCCTACCCCTATTGAAACAAGGTCTACCAAAAGTGAGCAAGGAAGTTCTTCAAGTGAAGTAAAGTTGAAACCATTGCATTGGGATAAGGTGAATACTAATCTTGATCACTCTATGGTGTGGGACAAAATCGACCGTGGTTCTTTCAGGTAATTCTAATATACTAAATTTTCTAAAGTTATAATGTTAAAATGTTGGTCCTCCGTTTCAATATTTATTGATGTTTTTTCTAAATTTTCAGGGTTGATGATGATCTTATGGAAGCTCTATTCGGGTATGTTGCAGCCAAACCAAAGAGTAACACGCCAAAAGGAAAAGAATCAACAAGTCCAAACAGGGATGCATCAACAAATGCTTTCATTCTTGACCCTAGAAAATCACAAAACACTGCTATAGTTTTGAAATCTCTTGCAGTCTCGCGAAAAGAAATCATTGATGCACTTGTTGATGGTCAAGGCCTTAATGCAGATACCATTGAAAAGCTTTCTAGAATAGCTCCAACAGAAGAAGAGCAATCCAACATACTTGAATATGAAGGAGACACAGAAAAACTTGCAGCAGCAGAATCTTTCTTGTACCACATCCTCAAAGCTGTTCCTTCGGCATTTAAGCGTTTAAATGCGATTCAATTCAGGTTGAATTATGACGCCGAGATTGTAGAAATTAAGGAGTTTCTACAGACACTTGAGCACGGGTGTAAGGAGCTTCGAAACCAAGGAGTTTTTGTGAAGCTTCTTGAAGCAGTTCTTAAGGCCGGAAACCGCATGAATGCAGGTACTAATAGAGGCAATGCTCAAGCTTTCAACTTGGTTTCTTTAAGGAAGCTTTCTGATGTTAAGAGCACTGATGGAAAAACTACATTGCTTCACTTTGTTGTTGAAGAAGTAGTCCGTTCCGAAGGAAAACGCGCAGTTCTTAACCGCAACCATAGTTTGAGTCGTAGTAGCAGTAATAGGAGCAGCAGCAGTAGCAGCAGCAGCGGAGACTCTAAGAATTCTGCTACTTCAAATGAACAAAAACAAAGGGAATATACAACACTAGGATTAGCAATTGTAGGAGGGGTCAGTTCCGAATTTTCCAATGTAAAGAAAGTTGCTCTTACAGATTACAATAGTTTTGTTGGTTCTATCTCAGCACTCTCAGCAAGGATTGTTGAAATTCGACAACTTGTTTTGCAGTGTGGAAATAATGGTAAAGGAGGAAAATTTGTGAGAGAGATGAACCACTTTCTTGAAAATGCTGAGAAGGAATTGCAATTGGTAAGGGAAGAACAAACAAGGATAATGCAGCTTGTTAAGAGAACAACAGAATATTATCAAGGAGGAGCTTCAAAAGACAGTGCAGGAGAACAGACTCTTTATCTGTTTGTGATAGTGAAGGATTTCCTCGGAATGGTTGATCAAGCCTGTATCGAGATTGCTCGTAACATGCAGAAAAAGAAGGCATCTAAGGCAAAGTTTTGAAGAAAAAAAGTCTACGTCCGCAATTTGTCCATGACGTGAAGACTTCTCATGTCTCTGACTTCAATATAATTGAGGCTATTAAAGTCGTATTTGCCTGCGATTTTCCACAACAGCAAAAAACGGCGACCTGCCAGCAACCGCAGATTTAAAAAACCCTGTATGACAAATTATGGGTAGAAGTCAGCAGAGGCACTAGCACAAAGGACTTTCTGAAGTTTCAAACCTGCTGGAACATAGCATGTCAGAGAATTCTACGATTGGCTTAACTGATTCAACTTTCTCCAATTGGTCTATTTACAAAAAGGAGCTGAAGTTCTGAAAATCAAGTTCAAAATGATGAGATTATGTTCTTTCATTCAAATTCTGCATCAGATACATAACAGATTATGAATGCTTGGACCCAAAACAGTGTTGCCAAACATTGGAGCTTCTGAAATACAGTGAGAGCAAAGTATACTTCTGCAATGACAGGTCCAATTTCAATCTTACAAATTCAGAAGCTGAGAGTTCATTTTCCTTGTGATGTTGTCATTTTTACAACGTCCAAATGTACGTGTTACTTGTATAGAGAACTATTGTTCATGAGCATTTTTGAAGTCTAGTATATACAGATGTAGGATTCTTTTAGCATTAACCAGAACTTGCTGAATACATTGCTTTCTATTATTTTTGTACCATTCCAATGCAAGAATTATGTTAGAATTCTTAACTTACTTTGAAAAGATTCCACCATTTATATTCTTTCTCATTCAGTTTCTCTAAGAAGGCTTTTTTGCATAGAAGAACAATTCTCCAACCTAACTTCAACGTCACTAGAAAAATTAACAAGTACGATTCTCTTAACTCTAAAAACTAACTTAAGAAAGACGATTAGAAAAAGTCTACAGCTCATGTTCCAGAACATATACGGTGGTGTCAACCTTTATGATGTACTTAATGTGCATTGTTTAACCCACTTAAATTGTTACGGCTACCTAATTCAAGTCTTTATAAATTGCATGTGAATGTAAAGATGAGTAAGGAGAGTTTAGAGAAACAGGGTTTTTAATACATTGCTGATGTTTTCAATCGCGGATTGTGTAAAGTTTAATCAAATTCCGCTATACTAACGTGTTATAGTACTATTATAACAACCGCTATTTGATAACACTTTGTGCTAAATAGTGTATTGCTGAACATTAACGATTTGTTCAAACATCTCTGATACAGTCGCTATAGAAACTATTTGACAATAGTGCGCATTGTCTCAGCTTTTTAATAGATGTGTTCTACAACACATTAGAAGCATATCAATCACCCACAGAATAAATAGAAAGAAAAACGATGCAACCGATTACAAGAAAATATATGCATTTTTCACATTATTAAAACATTATACAGTATTATTTTCTAGTTCAAACTTCATGGAAGGAGTGCGAAGAAGAAATTTGTCATCAACAAATGATGTGCACTCCTTCCTCCTACTCCTCAGAATGTTCATAATTAAGCTCCCTATTTATAACTAGAATAAGATTGCTCAACTTTTCCACTATTGCAAACTAAACTAGAATATCATAGTGTTGAATTATCATCATTGACTTCTCCTTGGAACACATACTACCAGACACACTGGTGTGTTTAACCTCTATTCATTTACTCCTCTCTTTACCTTCTCCACCTGTGCAACTATCGACGGCTCTCAGTCTTGGCATCTCCCTGCATGAGTAGTCATGAAAACAGGACATTGTCAGAACTCAATGGAACACAATAAGGCCTTAGAATGGACCACAATGTGGACTGTCAACCATTATATGTAAGGACAATGAACCAGAAGCCGACAAGACCTATATTATGTATATAAGTTGAATTTAGGAAACCTAGTGTATGTTTGGATTAGAGTTTGTAAATTTGATTTTGGTTGAACTTTGGCAAAATTGATTTTGGTTACGAAAATAGTGAGTGAGTTGATTGAACATTGAAGTGAAAAGTAATTTTTACATAATGAACATTATTTGGATACTGCTGACAAAAAATCCTTTTTAGACGCAACATTATTAATGTGGATATGTAATATTAGTTAAAGTAATAAGATATTGTTAATATGAGGGTAATTTTGCCAATAATATATCAAACAAGATTTTCCTTTGCCGTAAAGAAATATTTTATTAGTTCACATTATGATAACAAGATCATTGTTTTAATTCAAAATCAATTTGGCACAAAATTGCCAAACATATTCCAAACAATATTCAACCTATTGCTTTTAGTGATAGATGAGGAGGAATATCAATATAGTACTCTTTTAACACTTTTTCAACATATATATTTTCTTATTATTGAGTAAAATTCATATGGGACTCGTTTTTAATTTCGTCGGACCCACTCCTTAATGAATAAGACCCGTGCGACTTTTACTTAATAATAGAGGGTGTGTTACTAACATTTCTTAGAAAATTATTTAGATGGTTTGATAAGAAATAGCAGAGGTTGATAGCATTGCTTAGGGGAATGGATTCTCTCATGTGAAATTTTCACATGGGAGGGAAAAGTGTAATCTATCAAAATTCAGAAAAGACATAAAAATAGGTGGGTCCACCTCTTCCAAACTTGAATACTGAGAGATAGCATGTCTCCCTCGCGTATGAAATTTTTACCACTTTTTAGGGTATAATAATCCTACAATTCTTGTTTAATTGTAAAAAAATAACTTACATCATTATCTTTAGTATGGACCACCAACACATGCTCATTTGGCAGGAAACATGTTTATTTTTATAAACAAAACAAAACAGCCAGGTCCCATTGGTCTCCCTAACTTGATTACTATCACCAAACTCCAATTATAAGTTGTTAAACACAAGGTTTGACTGACTTCAATTAAAAGTATAGTTTCAGATTATTAGTCATTTTCACACGTCTCTCAAGAACGCAATCAATAGTCAGCTGATACCAAAAAGTTATGTTTAAGGTTACTTTATACAGCCTTAAGCAACATATAACTTTCCATTTCAGATGTGAATATGGAAGATATCACTCATCAGTTCAGATGTATACGCGTACCTTTTCTGCGCGAGTTTTTGATACTTTTTGACCACGATAAGAAGTTGGTAGGGGTGTGGCTTTGAAATCATGCTTTAGCTTTTTCATCTCTGCCTCTTTTTCCTCCTGTGTTGAGATATGTTAGTAATAGTAATGCAAATTATATAAATGAAAATAGAGATGTGCATCTCATATCCCAGATCATCCCTTCTATAAACTAAATACATGATTAGTTTCACAGTGGAAATTATCCGAATTTATTTTCTCTATCAAGCATGATTTTCATAAAGAATGAATGTTTGGTTACTGTTAGAAAAATTGATTTTGTATCCAAACCTCAATTCGACGAAAAGTGATGAAAGTATTTTTTTTGGTTGACTTTGTGTATTTATCTCTTAGTGGCAAACATTATTTTTTAATGAATTGAACCATAAAGTGTGTTTGGATTTTGCAAAAATCACAGTGTGATCGTGACTTGAGCGAGAAGCTCCAGGTTCTTGCTTTATAAATTCATGGCGAGTACAATGCTTTGTGAAGTGAGAGTGATGAATCCACTGTTAAGCAAAAGCTCTAAATCCCAACTTCATGTTAGAACTTATTTTGGAAGCAAGATCAATATTATTGAATGACACTCAAACATGCCAAAATCAATCCTATGCTCCTACAATCACTTTTATGTCTCCCTAAATTAAACCCAAACATTACCAAAGGTTTTATATTGAATTTGCTTCTAGACTAAAACATTCAAATATAAACGACTTAATTCAAAACACAGTTTTAACCAAATCGATTTTAAAAAAATCAATTTTGTTTAAATTCTCATTTTATCAAATGCTCCCCCAAACACACAATAAGTATCATTGATTCATTGCCCTACTTATCTTTCAAAATATCATCTAGAATGAACTATAAACATAAGCAGACACTAAAGTGAAGCCAACGCAGGAACATAGGAAATGCCAGTCATTTCAAGAGAAAAATCACAGAATGAGGAAGAGTACCTTCAATTTTGTTTGGAGACGTGTTCTTTCTACCACTTTTGTATTAGGTTTTTCCTCTATTTTTCTTGAGGACTGATATATTTGAAAGAAAGAACATAGTTTGGTCAGAAGAAAACTACAAATAAGGGGGTACTTTCAATTTTAAACATCACAAGAGATAGTCCTACCGCTTTCCCTTTCTCTGATTTAATGTCACTTTTCGGGGCCAAAGTTCGTACAACACTTCCACTTCTTTTGTCCATCCTCTCAACGGTAGCAGGCCTATTCATAAATAATTTCCAAGAAGGTCATCATACGGATTTGTTTCATACTTATCATATGCTTTGTCAAGGAAAGAGGTTTGATATATTTCATAAAATCCAACTAGCAACCAGTTTCAATTCAATAATTAACAATGGTTGTTTTCATAGCCGTTTATGAAGTACAGTACATTTCAATTCAAGTCGCAATAGGTATTGTTGGACAAAATCTAAAGATATAAATATGTTCAAATCAATTTGAATCACAATTTATATATAAATTCCTTGGTTGTGAGATTAAAAGGAAGCTAGAAACAAAAGATATGACGCCGTACGATTAAAAAACCTTCTTCATTGTGTTGTTAAGATGCCTTAATAGTATGAAATTTATAAGCAAAAAAATAGTAAACGAAACATGTGCCTATAAAACAATAAAAGTGCATATTCAATAATTTACCTTCCATTTTCCTTCCGCAAAGTTGTAGAAGTTGGAACCTTTGACGCAGTCTCCCTTGAAGGAGCCTGTCCAGGATATACGTAAAAAATCATTTTCAAATCAATTTTATTTTACTATAGATAAACATGCATTTATACTGTACCAAAATTACTACAATGAACTGCAGTTGTCATAAATATTTTCCAATTACCTGCTTTATTACCGAAGATCTGTCTTCTTCAACGGAAGTTTTTGGCTGGTTAAAATTCTTCTGGAATGTCTTAAATGCTCGTTTGACTATGTCCTTATCCCCCATACTATCCATAATGAGAGATTTCCTCATAGTACGAGGAACTGGTTCAGTAGTATGAGGAACTGGATCAGGATTACTTGGACCTAAGCTCATAGACAAGTGCAAAGATCTAGTCGCAACTTTTTTGTTCTCCACGCTAGAAGTAACTTGCCTCCTAGGTAAAGACTGTGGATTTCCCTTTTTAGTTGACGTGGCAGATGCCAATGTTTTAGTTGGAGCTGATGTAGGCTTTGAACTTCTCGGTGTCAAAATTTGAGATGCCTTAGATTTTGCTGCCACTGGTGTCGAAATTTGAGATGACTTAGATTTTGCTGCCACTGGTTTCTTCTTTGTTTTGGCTGCATTATTTTCCCTATTCACAGGGATAACCTATCCAAAATAAACGTAATCAAATACTCGACGTTTAAGAAATTTAACATTATGAATATATGATTTATCCAAATATGAAATAAAGCAAACCTTAGATTTATTTGGATGGTCCAATTTCACATCTTTTTCTTCAACTTGTGAAGCCTTTTCTGTCTCTTTGTACACAACATGTGAAATTTCCTTCACATCTTCAGCTTCAACATCAAGAATTTCTTCTAGTTTTATGCACACGTCTTTTTCAGGCTCGTCTATCTTGTATGAACCACGTGATCCACTTTCCACCTCTTTATTTTCCACCTCAACTGATGAACTTTGGTAATCTACCAAAACCGCAACTTCCTCCTCCTTCAAATCATCCACATGACTCCTGCCGATTTCCCCAACCAGGCTGATTTCAACTTCTTGCTTATCGCATTCCTCGGTACAACTACCTTGAGTGTTGGAAATACCGAATTCCGAATCAGTCTCACAGGCGTTACCGTTATCATTACCGCTCAGATCTATACCATTATTTTCTTCTGATCTGAAAGAATCCCTCTCCATTTCTTTCTCTTGAGCCAACAATTCGGCTTTCCGGGCCGCAATCTTCTTGTAATGAGCTTCAAAGTAAGCTTTCTTCTGTGCTACTGATCCAGGTGTAGCACACTTCTCAACTTCTTCCAAATACTTGTTTGGAGAGAATGAAGACCATCTCTCCCATGACAGTGAATCATTATCAAATCTACCAAAAGAAACAGACACTTGCAAAGCAGAATTTGATGCTGTTGTCTCTCCCATCTAATCAAACAACATTAACAACAACAAAAAAACAACCTTTTTACAATCAAACAACAATAACACCAAAAAAACAACATTTTAATAAACACATGGACAATTCACAACACAAACAACACAAAATAAAAAAACACAACATTTTCACCAACATAAATTTAGTATTTTATGACATGATCCAACCTTAGAACAAAACAGATTTACAAATAACAATAATAGTAAAAAATTAAACTTTATACTAAAACAACAAAAATGAAAAATGGGTTTACCTTATCTTGAAGAAATTCACAAAGCTACAACCCAAAATTGTTGGAAAGACATAGAAAGTGTAAATAAGCCATGATCAAGATTAATCATTTTGTAGAGATCTAATCTATCTATCAAAAATGATAAAGATCGAAGAATAGTTCACAATGAGACAAAAAGAAAACTCTATAATAATTTTGTAGCAAATGATTATGAGTAAAGTAAAGGAAAAAAAAAACAAAAAAGAAAAAACATGTGCATGTGGATTTTAAGAGTGAGAGAATAAGAAGAATACCCTCTTTTTTTTCTTACTACAGTAACAGCATCATTTGTCTCTTTGTGGTACTTGAGGAAAATCCTAAGATGTAAAAATGTTACTAAAGAATAGAATAGAATAAAACAATTATTCAAAGACAAAGAAAAAGAAATATGATATAATTATTGAGAGTAAAGTGTAAAGTAATTTCAAAGTTTCACAACTGCATATTGTGTCTCTTAAAAGTTGATTTAACTTTTGATGGTGATGAGTACTTCTTTTTCTTATTGGGAGGGCCAAGGTTTGAAGAAATTTAGACTTTAGAGGTTATGATATAATTGGATTGAAAGTACAAAGAATTATGAAAGGAAAAAAAAAACTATATGGAAAATGAAGCAAGTTTTTAGTCAAAGAAAAATGAAACCATTTTTAGCAAATAATTGTTTTTTGGTGATAGGAAATTATTCTGTTGATTATAATATAAGTTAAAATGGTTTGAGTCAAAAAATAATAATAGAAAATAATTTAATTATTTATCTTTTTATAGACCATGGGATTGAGTCCTCTCTTATAGAATCAAGTGAAATATGAGCCATAAAAAACTTAAAAGATGGGGAACGTAAATATTAAAAATTAAATTTAAGGGCATAGATTATCTCGCATGAAAGTTGATTAGAATTCACTTTTAAAAATAAATAAATGAGATGATCGGGATTCGAATTCAACCTCAACACATAACATTGTATTATATTTGTCAACTGAATTATACTCACAGATGATAGATTTTCATAAGAGTAAATTAATTCCCGTTATAACATATTATGAAGTTTTTACAAAGTGGACACCATCAATTGAATAATAAATCAATGGAAATCATGAGGTGTATATTAGTAACCTTACTTACAAATTTTCCTCACATTAATCATAAAAAAATGTGAGAAGGTTAAAAAAAACTTGAATAGATATAACATTAAAAGAGTCGGTAACATGTCTCTCCACGTGAGCTTAGTTCATTTGATAAGGACAATGCATAATTATATATAAGGTCTTGTGTCAAACCTCGTACACCACCAAAAAAGAGTTGGTAACATGTCTTTCCTTTTGCAAAAGAATCTCATTTTAATTTTTACAATTAATCATTTGAAAAGTAACCAAATATCCTTATGAAATATTTTCGAGCATTGAAATCAAATATTTTAATTAAGGTAAAAAAAGAAAAATCATTTCATTTATCTCTCGGTCAAACTTCAATTTATCAAAAAAATAGTCATTAATATTTATTTTGCATTAGTCTAATGGTCAATACATATTCAAATTATCTGGATACAAGAAATCGAAGGAAAATGTGATGGAATCCAGTACTACTCTCGTTTAAACACACTTACTTATGGAGTTCTGATAGTGTCTATTACATTAGTGTATGATCTACCTTCGCAATCAAACCATTAAAATGTAATAATATATGATATGATCGTCCTCATATATAATAAAACCAGTAAGTTATAACAAAGTAAATAAATATTAAGACGGTGATGATTTGATTTGATTATTATATATTAAGATGAGATCAGAGCAAGTACAGTATAGAATGCATGGCAAAGGAAGGAAGGAAGGAAGGGCCACATGAACAAAAGCTGTACTGCTTGAGACGGTGTGTAAAAGGTTCCATGTGACGGGTCTCAAATCTTTATTATAGATATCACTTGGGCCACATGTGGACCATTATTCAATTTCTTCAACTCAAATAAGAAAACATTATAAAATTATTCAATAATTCAATTAAATATTAAACGATGTCGTATTCTTCCAACCAACTTCAAACGACAGAGCTTCCTTGTACTGTGCTAGTTCATAAATGAGTCCAAACACAATTACTTTATTAGCTTCTTCTTTTAGCAGCAAAATCAAATCAAACTTGTATACAAATTTAAAACAAGTACAAGAGGTACTTAATCCAACAAGTTGTATGTTTGGTATTGGAGAGATAAGTATTTGCTTTCGGTAAATTGATTTTGTAAAATTAATTTTAACTAAAATTGAGTTGAAGTTAAAATGATAAGAAATGCTAACAATTGTTCTTATAACACTTGTTTAGAAGTTTAAAATAGAAATTTTATCATGAAATTTGTGCATTCAAAACATTAAAATAATAAAAATAATTTTTTCTACTTAAAATTTATCAATTATTTCTATTATTGAATCCTTAGTTTATGTTTAGATTCATTCATATGAAAACGAGTTAAATTATAAATTATGTGTAAAAATCAATTATACGACCTCATAAATTTAAAAAGATGAATTTCTAGACATTATGCTACTTGACCAAAAAATAAATAAAAAATCAATTATACAATCAAAAACTGCAAATCCTAGCTTCAATCAATTTTGAAAGCAAAATCAATTCTACTCAAAAGCAATCAAACATGTTAGAATTAATTTTTTACTTCCAAAGTCAATTTTAACATCCGGTAGGAGTGAATTCGAAGATACCCAAAATAAGATTAAGGATAATTAGTACTTATACCTCGACGGAGGATCACCAACAATAAGGCAAAAATCCAAGCAATAAATTAAAAATAAGTACAAGAGGCACTCAATCCAACAAAATCATATCATATTAAGTACAATTAGTACTTCTACCTCAACAGAAGATCATGAACGACAAGACAAAATAACCATTTATAAAAGAGGGAAGGTGACGCAGTCGGAAGCGTAGGCTAGCAAGCGTTAAACCTAAATTGAAAAGAAACAAGTTTGCAAGCGACAAATTTGTGAAAATAGGGTTCCCGAATCCACCAGAAACAGAGAAACCTCTCTAAAATATTATTGAATGAAATAAAAGTTCCCTCTTAGTCTATAACTGTTAAGCTTAAATAGGGAAATAACAAAATCCTAATGAGCCAGAAATAACAGACTGAAAAACAAAACAAACAAATAATAAAATTAAGCTGAAATAATAAAATACTAATGAAATACTATGGAAACCATCCTACATCAGTCTCTTCCACCTCTGAAGAACTCGGCCCTGAGTTCTCATTCTGAAAAAGAGTGTCTCATGCATGTTGACTCCACCAATAAACAAAAGATTATCCTCTAGGATCCCATTGAGCGAAGTGCAAAGAAGAATCAACATCTTGATTGTAAACCATTTCTATTCCTTGAAGGCCACATGTAAACCCAATAAGTTCATACTTGACAACAACATTTAAGTTATAATGCTTTATCAAACCATGATGAAATTCCATAAGTGAAGTATTTTCTAGTCTCACAACGGCCAAACTCCGATCAGCCATTAATCCAATATCAAGTGGTTTTGGCAGAGGTGTAATCAACCAATGATTAGATTGGGTGTGTCTCAATCTTTTCATTATATCAACCTCTTTTTTGTGGTCTGGTAAAGTCTCCTCTGCATATCCATTCCCAAAACAAACCTTGACAACAACATCCAATGCATTCCAAATTCCAAGATAAATAACAACATAAGGACCTTGAATTCTCTTTGACTTATTACCAACATTCTATAAATGAGGCAATCTCCATCTAGTTTCCATCACACTTTTATCACTGCTCTTGACAGCTGCAGCTTCCTTGAGCGGGCCTTAGAATCTCATGGAAAAGGAACTATTCTCTAGATGACATATGTTATTCATAAATTTTGCTTCATCAACAAATGAACTTGGAAAAGATCTATCAACAATTTTATTGAAAGAATCATGATAAGGTAGATAGTTCAATTGTGACAAAGGAAATGTTGAATCACTTCCATGCAAATGATTTATTTCCACCTCCTTAATATCTTCGTTCAAACATTGTAGCTCTTCTTCCAATTTAGCTTCCTGATTTTTCTTTTCTTCTTCAACTAAAATTAGAAAATGTGGCAATTCATGTGTGTCAACTACATCACCTTCAGATACTATAATCGTATCATCACCAGAAATTGATGCCTCTAATTCGCGTATAAATTCATATTCTAAAATCATCCTGGAATTGGGACGAGAAGACGGTGCAAGTCCTTCTTTCGGCGGTTCTTTAATGTATTCGTCCATTGTGACAACAAAACTATCAGCAACATTCACGTTAGGTAATTGACCCTTAGTTATATTCATACCAAGCGACTTCTTATTAGCGATGCTCAAATTAACTGACTTGCCGCTAGCAATACCGACACCAAGTGGCTTATCACTAGCAATATTAACATCATGTGTCTTATTTTTATCGACTTTAACATTAAGATACCTTTGAATATACATTATCAAAAAAGAATATTTAGCAATATCTTTAATTGTCTTACGCGAGTTACCTGCCATTCTAGAAGCATGTCTCAAAAGGTCGGTCAATGAGTAATCTTTGTTGTGACAAAACGGACAACGAAATATCGAATCAGAGATTATAAACTTGTAGTAATCATGCTTCAGTTTGTTGTAATATCTACGGTCATAGTATTCCAAATCAGATTCACGGGTATGTTCTGATTTTTTATACATATGAGTAGTATGGTTGTTATTACGAACCTTATTAACCGGAATTGGTCCTCCTCCTGTGTTCGGATTGTTTATGTTGTTGTTGTTGTTGTTGTTGTTGTTGATGTTGTTGTTGTTGGCGTTGTTGTTGTCGTCGTCAACCTTAGCAGTTATCGCCGCCATCTGATTTGACAGAGCTTTGATGGTCTTTTGTTCATTGGAGGATTCAACATGCATGTGACGCTCTTTTTCAGAATGAAAACTCGGGGTCGAATTCTTCAGAGGTATAGGAGACTGATGTAGGAGGGTTTCCATAGTATTTCATTAATATTTTATTATTTCAGCTTAATTTTATTATTTGTTTGTTTCGTTTTCAATTTGTTATTTTCGGCTCATTAGGGTTTTGTTATTTCCCTATTTAAGCTTAACAGTTATAGCCTAAGAGGGAAATTTTATTTCATTCAATAATATCTTAGAGAGTTTTCTCAATTTCTAATGGATTCTGGAACCTTATTTTCACAAGTTTATCGCTTGCAAACTTGTTTATTTTCAATCTAGGTTTAGTGCTTGATGGCCTACGCTTCCAACTGCGTCAGTTAGTATCAGAGCAGGGTTTTTCTTGTTCTTTTCCTATCGTGATCAGCTATGGGAGATCAACCGGTGACGAAAATCGCAGCTTTAACCATGATGATCAAAGCTCTGTGAAATCAGATGGCGACATTGATAACAACTACATCGATGTTGACAAATAAGGTGGACGAAATTGCCAATAACAACAACAAAAATCAAAACTTAAGATATGGAACAATCAGGGTTCCACGTGGTGGAAACAATCAAATTATTGAGGATTCAATTTCTTCAAAGGTGGAGAAAATTGATTTCAACCAGAAAATGTCAAATCACTGAAAGAAGCTACAAATTTTACGAGAACATGACAATTCAGCTAAATCTATTGAAAAGGATCAGAAAGCAAGAAGTAAGGCAGCTATGGAAACAATTGATGTGGATCACTTTATTGAAGAAAATTATATATCCACCATGAATTACAAAGCAAGAAGTAAGGTAGCTATGGAAACAATTGATGTGGATCACTTTATTGAAAAAACTCATATATCTACCGTGAATTACCATGGGGAGGTATCGGTAGGACAAAGGGTTGAAAATCTCAACAAGTTCAAAAGTAACAGCGAAGATTTCCCTACATTAGTTTGCACGGGCCTGGCTGCTAGAGGTAAAACTGCTCGTATGGATGCAAAAGGGAAAAATAAAAAGTTTAGTTACTAAAAAGGACTATAGCTTGGCAACCAAAATAGAGGAGGCAATAAAAAAGAATGAGAATTTGGAGGCTATCACACAATAAAGTGTTCGAGAGGTAACTAGGTTGGAATATTCAATGCCTCACACTTATTGGGTTACTTGTGTTTCTTATGTTGGATTAATTTGTGGTGATGGGAGGCATGTGATCGTGTATGTGTGGGATATTTGCGGTGGAAGAGCATCTACTACATTCCTTCAATAGTATAATGGCAACTGCTATATTTTTCAAAGCGAACCATCTTTGCATTTCATTCAATGGGACCTTGGAGGGTGATCTCTTGTTCATTGGAGGAGTCAACATGCATGAGAAGCTCTTTATCATAATGAGAACTTGAGGTCGAGTTCTTCAGCCTAATTTTATTATTTGTTTGTTTTGTTTTCAGTTTCTTATTTTCGGCCCATTAGGGTTTTGTTATTTCCCTATTTGTAGCATAAGAGGCAACTTTCATTCATTCAATAATATTTTAGAGAGTTTTCTCAATTTTTGGTGGATTCTGAAACCCTATTTTAACAAGTTTGTCGCTTGCAAACTTGTTTCTTTACAATATAAGTTTAGCGCGTGTTAGCCTACGCTTTCGACCGCATCAGAAGGAACCCCCACTTTCATCCATAAAAACCAACTCTAAGATAAGTTTTTTATTACATCCAACACCTCTCCCACAATAGTGGATTTGGAGTCGAAAATTTGATTGTTTCTTGTCTTCAAAATCGATCACACTACCGTGTGTCAAATCAATAATAATCCTTTGACCCCTTTCCTTAACCACCTCAAAAAAAAAATTGTAGTAAGGAATGAGGATTCCCTCGGAAGCCCCAATCATTTCTAAAAATTTCATACCAAATAGCACTTGCAAAGCCACATCTAATAAAAGTATGACATTCCGACTCACAGTGTTCGCCACACCCAACACACACCACATCAAAATAGAAGAAATCTTGATTTTTTTGCTTTAATTTAGGGAAAATATAAGTGACACCCTTTTGTTTGTACCACTCTTGTACCATCCTATGTGGTATGGGCATCTTGGTAATTTCACCTCAAAACCACAACCACTCTTTAATCCACTACTTCTCTCTCTCTCTCTCATACCAATTTGTTTCCTCTTCTCTCTCTCGACAGACCTCAGACCAAAAATCAAAATTCCATTTTTAATTCCAAATGAAATTAGTTTGTGTGTTGGAATTGGATGAGAATACTACAAGATACAACAAGAAGAAATGCATTGTTCAAACTTCAAAAGAGTATTCAAATTCAGTGAAAACCATAAGAGGAGCTTTTGGGTCCAATTAGCAATACCAATGGAGGTGTGATTCATAAATTCTGCTTCCAAAAATATTGTCAAGGGAAAAAGGCTTGATCTGCTTCTCAATGATTTCAAACATTCATTCATGTTGAACTGCTTGTTAGTGTGTCTGATGATTGTGAAAGTACTGGTGGAGGGGGAACATTGCAGACATGACGCATGAGTGATTTACTCTACAGACCAGAGGATGAGGTTTTGGCAGAGTTGGAGAAATTCAAATCTCATGTGGTGGCTTGTGCAGTAAAGACCGACAAATAATTTACTTCATAGACAATGAATTGTTGTAATTTTCAGTTTTATTTCAGTCAAACTTTTGATGTGGATGTTCAATAGCCATTTTAGTGAACATAATGGCATGTTTAATAGCTATATGTAATTCTTAGCTCATGTGGATCCAGTCTCACTGGACAGAACATGATGTAGGGTGGAGATTGGAGAATGCTTAGTCTCATTAAACTCAAGATATGTTTTCTACCGTAAGCAAATGTGATTCACATATTTTTCTTCTAAAAAAAAAAGACCAAGATTATTTGTGGCTATGGAACCTGTTGAAGAAGAAGAGAGAGGATTGAAGGAAAAAATGAATAGGACAAACTTTTCTCTCTCCTCTAATTTTCTCTTCCCTCTTTGTGTGTCAACCTTTGGATCAACCCAGCAGTTCAGAATTGCACAAAACAGACAACATGATTCTAAAAGGTAGGAGGGGATCATATCCCTAAGAGTGGTACAAAGTGATATGCCACCTAAATATATATACCTATCGCCACTCTTAATTTACGACCATAGTAAAAATTTAGCATGTCAATGATACAACATTTGATATCTTGCTGTCCAAAACCAAATTGTTATGAAACTTCTAAATAAACCAAATAGTATATGTCAACCATATTGTCTGAATGCATGAAACACACTACTTTATCATGGAACACCAAACCACTAAATTGAACAACACGTAAAAAAAAACTAGTATTCACCAATGTACATCTAAGACAACCAAACCAAAACATCAAATCAAATGGTAAAAAAATAAATGGTGTGATGTTATAACCACATCATAACCCTCACACAAAAAGGTGAATCTAAATACTATCAAGTTTTATGAATTATTTTAAACTTTTTTTTTTGTCAAGTAGCCTAGAGGTTAGAGTATTTTAAACTATTTTAATCTTAGATATTAAGAGTTTGTTTTCTATTTTAAATAGCTTCTCTTAAAATTTACTTTTTATAATTAGTTTTTAAAAAAATTGATTTTGGTTGTAAATAAATAAAAAGTAGCTTCTTCTTTTCCTTAAAATCTCTAAGATATAACTTCTAAATTACCATGTCAAAACTTTTTTTATAATAGGTAAAAATCAGACTCTAAATTAACCAATTCCTAAAATCATATACTCTTTTTTTTTTAAGGATAAAATGATACTGACTTGATGAATCATTTTCAGTTGAATAGAATGTAGACATCATCCCCTTATTGTGGCTAATTCTAACTAGATCACAATTCCTTTAGCTTGCATTATCAGTTTATTCCATATCCTATGCTCTTAAGCTACTCAATCATCTCATTTCACAATCAACATACCAAGTTGAATTAACATCACCATCCACCACCTATCTTTTTCTCTTTGCACATGCATATAAATAACTTACCATATGCTTCAAAATCCATATAACACTATCACATTTATATATTACATACTTTCTTCACTTGTTTTCTCCTATATGAATATGATAACTAAAAAAATGAAAACCCAAATCTATTTTCACACCCTTCCACTATTACTATTCACACTCTCTCTCTTTTTAGGCCAATGCATATCTGACCCTGACCCACTTCAAGATTATTGCATTGCAGATAACAAAAACACATTTTTCATAAATGGTTTACCATGCATTGATCCAAAACAAGCTACTTCATCTCATTTTTCAACATCTTCATTATCAAAACCTGGTAACACAACAAACATGTTTGGTTTTAGTGTCACACCAACAACCACTATTAACCTACCTGGGCTTAACACATTGGGCCTAGTTTTAGTTCGTGTCGATATAGCTGGAAATGGGATTGTACCCCCACATTCTCATCCACGGGCCTCAGAAGTTACAACATGTATTAAAGGGCTTTTACTTGTGGGCTTTGTTGATACATCAAATCGTGCATTTACTCAAAATTTGAACCCAGGTGAATCATTTGTGTTTCCTAAGGGACTTCTGCATTTTTTGTATAATCGTGACTCTAAGCAACCAGCAATTGCAATTTCTGGTCTTAATAGTCAGAATCCAGGTGCACAAATTGCATCAATTGCAACATTTGCTAGTAAACCTTCTATTCCTGATGAAGTAATTAAGAAGGCTTTTCAAATGAGTGGTCAAGATGTGGAAATTATTAGGAAGAAACTTGGTGGTTGATTTGGATGCTGGTGGAGGTTTTTCTATTACTTTACCATTACACTTCATTTTTATATGAATTAAATATGTTTTAATGTTTTTGCTAATACACTATTTTTTTTGTCCTTGCTAATATAACACTTATTACTTTTGATCTTTGTTGTTTTGTTTAGTCTCTAAAACATTTGTTTATGATTGAATTGATGCATGTAATATGTACGATCAACATTTGATTTTAGTCCCTTAAATATGAGTTACATAAGGACTAAAATTAATATTACACACATGTTATAGGAATCAATTTCAACATTATCAAATTTTATAGGGACAAAACTAAACAACAATGACCAAAAGTAAAATATGGTATTTCTTTTATAAATTTGGGGTTAAGAAATTATTATTAATAATGTTGATACTAATAATTATTTTGCAACTCTCTCATATGAAATTTGAACTTCAATCCCTTAAAATTATAATGTCAAACTATTATTTTTGAGTTGACACCTCATGGATGAATATTTGCAAGGACAAAACAAAACAAAAATTCTGAAAGTGAAAACAAAATGTGATATTTTACGATAATAAACATGTTTAAAATTGTTCTATTGTCTTTTGAAATTATTGTGCTTGGTATCTTAGGTGGGTACATGATGATGTTAAATGTTTATATTTTATTTTTATTTTTTTTGTAAAAAGAAAGAGACATCTAAACCGTTGTATTATATATGATTAATTTAATAATCAAAAGTAAAATTAGATGGTTGATCCAACTCTTGTATTGTATTGGCTATTATTGTGGAGTGAAGAAGTAAGCTTATCCTCCCCTACCTTTTCTATTGTTCTCTTTCTTTTGTTGGATTGATTTTGCTTTTAATTTATTGACATAGTTTAAACAGCGAGCAGGTACATTTCATTGTTAGGATGATGAAAAAGTCAATGTCTTTTGGTAACTTTGAAATTCTACCAAACTCAACCCCTTGTGAATTATTAGTTTTTACCAATTCAATAAAATTGTATCTATCACATAATGTGGTCTTGGAAATCTACATAATTGTAAAAAGATGTCTAAAATAAAAAAAATTCTCAATTGCATTAGTCCTTTGAATCAATAATATTCAATTTCAATAATCATTTTAAAATTTCGTTAATTTAATGAGTCAATTTGCTCAATGCATACAATTTGAGTAATAAATTGGTACTAATAATTTAGTATTGCTTTTCTGCTCCCAAGTCATTGTTTTGCTCTCATTTTCACTGCAAATAAATTAATAATGAAATTAATATATGACACCATGTGTTGTATTCTTCCATGTAGTTTAGTTCCGTAAGCAATTGTGAAGTTTCAATTGAAATAGACATCATAACTGTGCCTCTCATCTAGTCAACTTTTGTATACATGGAGAACAAACTATGACTTCATATTATACACTTGGCAGCTGGCACACATGTCTCTCTATTGATGTGCACAACAAGGCACAACTTTATCATATTATATAATATACTAGTCGATAGTCCGTGCTAAAGCACGGACTGCGCAGCTGCGCCTCACAATGAGGTATGTGACGTTTTGTTGTTGTGTGAGATCTAAAACTAAATAATAGTTGAAAGAAAGACAGTTCAAACAGTTGAATCTTGAATCAATCTTTACTATAATTCAGACTGATCACATTTTTTCTCTCCAGATGATTCAAGTTAATTGAACTATGATTCAGAGATCTCCTCGATTCATGGACAATTTAATTTTAAAAACATTGACTATATTACTATAACACAAATTTTGCATTACTCTTCCTATTCCTAATCTTCTAAGTATTATACTAGAGATGCCTTCCTTTGATTCTTATCCAAGTATACATTAGACTTGATTACATGACACGTATAGAGAAATTTGGTAGTGAAGGTTCAATTGCAATGATTTAACCATAAGCCTAGAACTTTCCATTTAACATGAACTTTGTGGGGCCTAAAGTAGTTAACAGATGAAAATCACTTGATAAAAGGTAGTATATAGTATATTTCAGTTTCCTAAAGGCAAAGGTAACTAACTATTCGTGACTTAGCACCTACCTAATACACCAATGTAACACTTGAAGTGTTGGCAATCTATAGTTCTATTTTTTTTCTCACTTTAATCTCTTTTTGTAACTTTAGACCTTAAATCATAGTAAATCCGTGATCAATTCAACTCCCAATCATAACTTGATAAGTGGCAACATGAATCACAAGCACCTTGTTATCTTTTAGTGTTTTTTCCCTTTATTCTTTTAGGTGGAAGGAACACATAAAACAAAGTACTAAAACACAACACTAGCACCATTCATTGTTTATTGGTTAGAGAGAAGAAAAGCAAGCAAACAATAACTGATGGAAACTTACGTAGGTGACACATAAATTTGTATCTGGTGTTCGACATGTATCAGTATCTAATATGTGTTGGTGTCTGCACAAAAGCAACATTATACTTACCTATTTTTTCAAATTATCATCGATATTATACTTAAACTATTACTAGTATCTGTGTTTCATAGTTGCAAAGTAAAAAAGTAAGCAAACAAAACATGGTAGAAACCTAAAACCAACATATCCAGGGTCCACATGACACTGACTTATGTAATTACATTTAATTATTTCAATTTTCTTAAATTATTATCGACGACAACATATTAGTAGTGTCGGTATCGCATCTATGTCAGTACTTCGTAAGTATGAAACTCAATAAAAATAAGAAAAGCAAGCAAACAAAAGTTGATGAAAAGAAAACTTAATCAAAATAAAAAGCAAAGAAATAGCTGTCTATCATTCTGCAAATTGTCTGGCACATACAATCAATGGTGTCCCCATACAACAGAACTTTACCCACCCACCAAAATTGTTCCAAATAATGGAACCCCCCATCAGAAAAAAGAATCAAATTTCACATGTAAATCACAAGAATTAACCAAAAAAAATAAAATAAAAAACCATTCTACATAAAAGAATGATAAAAGATTGAAAAACAATCTGTACATAACCTAAGTAAAAAAAAAAATGAATCATAGATTTCTAATCAACAACAACAACAAAATTACCATCACTAATCACAACAAATCATGAGCATAACCAACCAAAATTGAAGAAGAAAAACTCCAATTTTGAATCTCTTGATCTTTATCTCCACCACCATGAACTATCAAATGATTTCTTGGCTTATATAGATCATAAGGCTCCCAAAGAGAATCTAAAGGACAAGCTTTTTTCTCATCAAGCCTAACCCAAGGTTTTCCTTTACCACTCCAATGCAATAAACTAACTGGACCAGGATGCAAAGATCTACAAACACCATTCAAATTATCACCACCAAGTCCATGTTGATTCCATCTATGATCAATAGCTTCAACATTTCCTGCAAAAACAAGCAAAAAAGGTGGCAATGAACCTAGTTCATAGATTCTTCTCTTCTTTTGTAACTCCATCCAATTTTCAATCTTTCTTCTATAGTTACCTTCTCTCCATTTCATCAAATCCATTACCATTACACCAGTGTTGAAGTAACAAGCTTTTCTTGCTTTAAAGACTCTTGACAATAAAGGGTCACTCCAAAATTCATCTGTGAAGTATTTGGTGAAATTTGCATGACAATATTCTGGTGCACCAATGACTTTATTTGCGTCCATTTTTACATTCCATAGCTTTGAAATGTCATCAACAACTACTATATCTGAATCAAGATAGATTACACGTTCAACACATGTATCAAGCATGTCACCAAGATAGTTTCTTGCATAGTTTAATGGGTTTTCAAGGGCTAAACGAATGGAAGATGAGATAAGGTTGATAACAGTATCTTCACGAAAAATGTAAACTTTGAAGTTTAGCGACGGAAAAACAGACGCTACTAAACGAGTTAGCGTCCGTGGAGTTGTTGGGTCGAATTCAGCGGAGATGAAATGGAAAAAAATATTTTCCGGGCAGGAAGAGTGGCGGAGGACGGAGTGGACGGCGGCGATGGAGCCACGGAGGTAACCGGAGTCGAGGGTCATTGCTATGTGGACTAAAGAAGGGTCACATGATGAAGGGAATGAAGTTTTGGATTTTTGTTTAGGACAACCTGCTCCATTTCGATACTCGGGTGCTTCTGAGAAGGCACCCGAGAAACGAAACGGAGTAGGTGAGTTGTCTGTGGTGGTCGGGAAAGAACGGATTCCAAGGCAGAATGGTTGGAAGATTGAACAGAGAAGAATGAGAGATGAAACAACAACGGTTAAACGTAAAGGAAGCATTGAGAACGGTTTTTTCTTGTTCTTTGAAAAACAAGATTTCATAAGAGTGAAAGAACTAGAAAAAGTGTTTGTGTTTGCATTTTTTTCTGTTTTTGTTTGTTTGAAATGAATGAAAGGTGGTGATTTTTGTTTTAGGTGATTAAGGGTGTGTTTGGGGTTTTGAGAGATTAGTGAAAAAGTGATTTTGGGTGCCTCTGGAACTTATGGGGTAGGGAGAAGTTCCAGAGAGGAAAGAGAGAGAGGCAGCTGGAGTTTGAGAGAAATGTATGACCTACTTATATGTGAGGACATGAGATTCATTCATTTCATCATCAATGTCTATCTCTTTTTCTCTCTCTCTCCTAACTCTGTTTTTTGTTTTGTTCATTTTTTCTTTTTTCTTTTTTAGTAAAATTATCACTTTTTTAATTTTGGTTGATAAGTTATCACTTTCTTTTATTTTGGTTTTTTGTACAAATCACTATCTTTTATTTAATCATTTAATTAAAGAAATGTGATTTGTGATAAATAAAAAAGTGTTTCCAAAAAATTGTTATTATGGTTTTTCTATTTACATTTTTCTTTAACTTGTATGGAATAATCAAATATAAAGATAAGTCTTAAAATACCTGCATTATATATTTAATATTCTTTTTTTTTCTTATAAAACTAATTAATAGTCTTAAATTATACAAATCTCTCTAACAAATTTCCAAATACATTCTTAATATTTTTAATATATTTATTTATTGATATTTATTTACCATTAGCTGAACTTAAAACTATTAGAGTTTTCTTCTCATCATAAGATTTGTTAGATTATAAACCAAATAACAAACACACTATTTCATCGATTTACCTTATTTCGGATTAATATGTCCTTGGTTGCATACAAAATTTCAAGAATATAAAAAATTGAAACCAATGGAATAAATTGAGATAATGATATATAACGAAATTGAATTTTTACTTATTAATTATATTTGTATTTTTACTCTTTAATTTGGTGGAAAGTTTTTTTTTCTCTCTTGTTTCTCATTTGCCAAACAAAAAGACAGGGAACGTGTCCTGTTTTAACATATTTGCTGAGACCGCTGCTAAGTAAGGAATTTTCTTTTGCTTTTTCTTTTAATCCTCTTTTGTACTTTTCTTTTTGTTAATATCTTTCATTTTCACTCAAAATAAAAATATCTTTCATCATTATTGCATTTAATTATTTATGTTTCCTTTTATTGTATGTACTTTCTTTTTCTTAACGCGTGTATTAAATTGGATACGTAGTTAAACCGTGTGTTAATGTTACACTACTTTACTAAGAATAGTACAAAGTACAATTACGTTAATCTTACACTTTAGGAAAAATTAAATACTTGGTAATTTTGTACAAGTAATATACCATTGAAGAGTTATGAAGCTTTTGGTAAAGTTGGGTGAGGGGTTAAAACTTTCCATAGATGAAGATACATCCATATGAAAAGTGGAACATGTCGATACGCAAGGAATAGTATTGTGCAAATCACTTTTTGTGTATGTACTCGAATTGAATTCCAATTCTAAGGTAGAGTGTCAAACATGTATACAATGCAAATTTTGGTACATATAACCGATATTCTAAAAGTCATTACTAGTATTAGAGATTGAATGGATGAGATTTTCGTATAACGGTTAAGTTGTTTTAATCGACTCAATCAAAGTTAAACCGGAGTAAGTGTGTGGCACAATTCTTAATGTTTGTCAAGCTTCGTTGTTGTTTTTTTGAGGCGAATGAGTGTCACATGGTGTTAAAATTAGTAAGTTTACATCAAAAAGTTGTGTAGTTATTGACAAGACAAAAGTAAAAATTTATATTTACAAGACAAAGTTTCTACTATTGGATACCTTAATTAATGCCTTTAAGACATTGTTTAGCAATACTCGTTTTTTTTAATAAGCCAAACCGATCTTCCTGCCACAAAGCATGTCAGATCAAAAAACCAATGTTACAAAATCAATGTCTGGAGATAGGGATGGCAATTGGACCCAGGCCTGATAGGTACCCGCAAAAAATATCCGCAATGGGTAGGGTAAAACCCCGCTTTCATAGGTATGGGCATGAGTTCGGGTAATGACCCGCAAACTTAAAAGGGTACGGGCACGGGTATGGGCACTATACTACCCAGCCCCGCAACCCGCATATATGTATTTATATAATAGAATAAATAATTTATATATATTAATTAATTAATTAATTAATTTACCTAACTATTTAAGTTGAAACCTAAACCTAAAAATTGCTTATTACAGTGACCTAAACCTAGCCTCCTATTGCGTTGAATCCCCATATGGAGAAGAATGGGGATAAGCCCATGTATGAGTATTTTTTACAAACGCGGGTATGGGGATGGGTACTATAGTACCCTGCACATTGGGTACCCATTGCCATCCATATATGGAGAAGAATGAAAAAAGCGAAGCAAGAAAACTAGTCAATACCCAAACAATAAAGAGGGCTAAAACACCAATTATGATAACTAAAAGCTATAGTAGCATGATTTGTCTTCGGCCACCAGAAGCTTCATTGTTGTTGTTTCAAAACTTTAAGATGAATATTATTTGGTGATATCCAAGCAATGTTGTCTATTGTTTAGTAAGGACGTCATTTTATGTTAGTTTTTAAATTCATTACTCCCTCCATCCCAGTTTAATTAAGTCATTTTTTCATTTCACATAGATTAAGAAAAATGTATAAATGAAAAAGAGAAAAATGATTTTGAGTGTCTTTATCAAGTATTTGTGCATTCGTCTTTATCATAAATGTAAAGTAGAATATATTGAATTAGGAGTGGTGGTCCTCGTGAGCTTAACTCAATGGGTAGGGACAATGCATAATATATGCAAGGTCTGGGGTTTAAAACCCAACCAAAACAAAAAAAAAAAAAATTAGGAGTGGTGAAAGTAGTATTAATTAGAGTTATAAAGGAAAAAGTAATTAATATTGTATTGAAAAGTGAAATGACTCAATTATTTTTGGACATTTTCTTTTACAAATGACTCAGTTATTATGGAACGGAGGGAGTATATAGTATTATGTTGAACTAATGTCATTAATAAGATGAGTTGATTTTGTTTTTGTTGAAAAATATTATAAAAATGTGGGATAAAATAAAAATCTACTGAACCAATTATGCTTGAATCGATTTAATACTTGTTCAATCTAATTTAAACAAAATGTAATAGGATTGGGATTTTCTCCCGTGAGAATTTTAGTGGAGGGAGTCTATTGACTTTGACCTCATGCAATTAACAAAATGAATGTTTGAGATCTCAATGCATGAAAATGTTCCCTTAGAAGATTTGTTCTCAAATGTTTAACTAGTGTTTGAGGGTATTAGTTAACATGACTCATGTAATAATGTATTTTTTCCGATCATATTTATAAGAAAAAATTTATTTTTTATATTTATTAAACAATTGTTGTGTTTAGACTATATTATAGTTCAGATACATCAACTATTGAATGAATCTGAAAAAGTAAAATTTGTTTATAAATATGATTAGATAGAGTAGTTGAGAGTAAACCAACAAATGAGTTAGTTAATTAGGAAGGTCTCTCTCTGGTTATAATCTAATGATTTGATTATGATAATATTTTATATGAAATCATGATATCGAACTCAAATCACTACATTCTTCTTTTCCATGTGTGTTTATTTAAGTATGTGTGGCCACTAGTCACTAGATCAATAGAAAGAAAGAAAATACTACTACAACTCAACCGATTAAATTGTCCATTTAAATTTGATTTTTAGCACATTGCATATACTAACAAACTGAAAATGTGTTTCAAAAAACAAAATATAAAGAAAATAGTTATGGCTGGCTTTCTAATTTTATGACATGAGTTGTAACACAATAAATATAAGTATATGACAGCTATGAAACTCTTGACCAGAAATTTGGTTTCAAATTCCAAGTTTTCTTAATTGGGAGTATTTTGCAATGGCATTTCTACGTTGGGGTGGGAAATGGAATTATAGGAAACGGTGCATTGTCAAAAGGCTTTTAATGATCATCATAAATTTATGGTTGGCATATGTAAATGAAGAGAGAACACAGAAGTGCTTCTAGTACTTTGCTTGCTATACAAAACAAACCAAAATTTGAATGTGGTCACAAAGTCTTCTTATCAGCAATAAAATGCCTCGAATATCAACAATAAAAGTGCTTCTGCTCCGCTATTTATGATCTCGAATACTCCTGTGTTTATTACTGGGAAAACAATTGACTTTAGAGAAATGTTAACATGTGTCCTTAAGGCACAAGATAAGGAACCCAACAAAGTAACTTTTTGTTGGAATGTGTGCATTCAATTTAATTTTTGAATTTATATAATCCACAAAATTTGAGGGAATATTTTTACTTTTGGGTTCCTTATCTTGTGCCCTAAGGGCACAAGTTAACATGACCCTTTTTTATTTAAGAAAGCCAAAATAAATTACTAGTTACAATAAAATCACAAGAAGAAAAAAACCATCAAAGTCGTTAGCTAGAAATCGATACAACACGCTAGCTGGGTAACAAGATTAAAGTCCGGAGAGGGATAATGCTCACCAATGATAAAAATTGAAAGTTAAGTTTTTGTGTTTTTTCTTTCAGTCATCAAAAAGAGAAATTTTTTACTTTTATGCTTTCGGCCACCAAAAAGAGAAGATTTTCACTTTATCAAAGAGCCGATGTAAGGACTATTCCTTTTGCCGAATAATACAGTTGTTCTTTTCCTTCTAAAGAACCCAAACACAAGCCATCCAAATCAAATGAAGTGAAAATAGGCTTTTCCTAGACTCACATGCTAGAGTTGTAAAGTAGGTAAAATAATCAGAAATATGAAACATGTCCACCGAAGAAATACCCACCCATTGTCAAAGAAGCAACCATATGCTACCAAAAGTTGTGCAACCGATGAACAAATTATCTGCACTTTCTTCTTTACCATATCCACTCGAACAAACACCTAAATTTAGACGAAATAATTCCACATTGAATCAATTTATCTTTCATCGGTAAGAGGTTTAGTAACAACCGCCACACATGAAAAGAAACCTTCAAAGGCGTCGTTTTATGCCAAACAATGTCGTAGAAAATAAGAAAATATAGAACAAATATACTTCATACGTCTCAAATTAACTGATTTGCCTGATCATTTCACAATCATTAAGAAGAATATATAAGTGAAAGGGAGAAAAATATTTGTACTAATTACGTTTATCATGTATTATGTGTGTATTTATCATTATCAGGAATGCAAAGTCCAAGATATTGTATTGAGAGCAGTGTAAATACTCAGTTTGTCTCAAAGCAATTGACTTAATTGGGTGTTATGACAGAGCTTCCACCAGACCAATTACTCGATCATATTAAACTTCATTCTTGGTGTTGTTGAAATCGCATAATTCTCCTAAATTTTTGCTAATATTTGCCTTGCTTTTTCATTGAACAATCATGTGTGTCTATACAAGCTTGTCTTGACGACCAAACTTAAGCCTATCTTGACTACCAAGCTATTGCTTAATATAAAAGATATTATTATATTCTAATTTAGATATTCTAATAATCTCACTAATCCGTTAGTCAGTCTTTGATTTTTCTATTTTGTAATGTTCCATTTTTTCTTTCTTTTGATTAGCTATCCAAGGAGACTTGTTTTGTAAACTTTTTAATTTCTTTGGAGGCACTCCAAGTGCCTCCAAAGAAGGTTTTATCTATTATGTCTTTAGACATCTTCCAAACAAAATTACTATCATTTTGAACTAATAAATATAGTGATTACATTATAAATTGACTATTCTCTTGACCATTAGAAAAAATAAAAAACAAATACAAACAACTTCAACCACCACATAGCACTAATGAAGTGCGAAATATCTAAGTAAGCAATAAAAAGGACATTATTCAATATGCACGATGATGGGTAAGAGGTACTTTTATATACAGCAATTTTAGTGACAGGGTTTCCACCACTTACATGAAAGAAATCGGTGACAGGTCACAAATAATAATTTCACAAAGTCCAAAGAAAATTCAATCTCAAAAAGAGAGAAATTGAATCATTTCTATTTTCATGGCAGCTAAGCAGTATGGGAATTTAGTCGTAAACATTTAGATGTTCAAAATAAAAATAATTTAGTAGTATAAATTTAGAATGTAGATGTGTTGCAACCATACTGAAAAACATGAATCTACTTCAATCAACTGCACCTAGCATCGTTAAAATTTTGAAATATTCTGAAACATGAATCTATGATAGATTATATGAGATAATTCTCCAAAACATAATTAGACACCAAATTTATAAAAAAAAAGGTAATAATATTCTTTGCTTCCAGCTGTGAGAAGCCATTTTTGTAAATTGAAAATATTCCAAATTGAGATGATATAGACATTGCTTAGTTGGCAAAGCCCCACAATCCAAATGCCTACACATCCCATCCCATGTGACCACGTGCATCCCTAATTGTGTACTATTGAACTTTCCAAATATCATTTCAATTCCAATTTGAAACTTTCAGGAATTTATTAATTATTTTTGGAATATTCTAGTGCTAGTTTATGACCTTTTTTTTATGTTCTTTTTTTTTTGGTTACAACTTTTTTTTATGTTCTAATTTCCCTGTATATTTTCAAAAATATTTCTTAACGGTTGTGTCCATTATTAGTCCCTGTTACGTTTCTTATTTTAATTAATTATTATATAAATATATGGTCTCTAAATATTTCGTTTTCAAGAGGTATTAGTCTTTGGCGTTTCCATTATTTATGTGAACGTTGTGATTTAAGAATCACAAATTGAATTATTGATGTTCAACAATACCTAACCTTGTTAATAAGTCATTCAATAAAGATAATGATTGTCCATCATGTTATAAAACACAAGACCTTTCATTTATTAGTTCATCAGCAATACAAACAATGAAGACTGATGGAAGGGGACTAGCTATATGAACAGGGCTTTCTTAGCAAGTTTATATAGGTAACATTATTCACTTGTCTTTTAATTAAACTTACTTTAAAATTTGGATAAGTAAAATTAAAATCAATATACTCCGAAATGATAATATGAAAAGAAGAAATATATCGCAGACAATGATTGATAATATGAGTTAATTTCTTTTTTGTTTGTAGGAAATATGAATGAATTTTATTGATTGTCTATTTTAGAATAACTAATGGGGACCTCATATTTCCTAACTAATCCAACCTAAAATATTGGTTTGATTCAAATTTTATTTTAAATGTCAACTGAATCAAACCAAACCAAACTGTATGTTTGTTTATCTAACACTTCCGATGAATTTTAATCGTAAAACCGAACCAAACCGCACCACAAACACCGTAGTTGTGAGTCCCAATATTATTCATAGACGTGTCGCTCTAAGGGTTTGTTGTTCTTTTCTTTTTATGGTAAATTTTGTTATTCCCAATTTTTTATTCTTTAAGCAACGTATTTATACCGTTATACATATGCATCTACTTACATATTAGGATGGGATTTTGCTTACAAATGAGAGAATAATATATTCCTATAATCGTTGACTTAATGTAAAATCTAGGGCTTTCTCATATAAATGTAGTCGCACTCCACTTTTTGCTGCGTGTCTAAAGCGCAGTAAAGTGCACATACAGTAACAGCATAGGAAAATGTTATTCCAAAGTTCTAAGGAATGAGGAGAGGACTCAACTAACAAGCAAGGGAACCTCCACTATAATGCCTTTTGACCTAAATTCACAATCATCTTTAGACCACCCATTTCTTGCTATAGGAAACTTTTGTTAATGTCTTCGTTCTACTTACGTTTTTTAAGAGTTTCGTTTTCAGAGAAAAAGTCCTGATAGTCTTAGTTTTAGTCGAAGATAGATACTTATAAAAAATATTTAACTTAATTAAACTCGATTCTTCTGATATACTTATGTTCTCATATCAAAAAAAAAACAATATTTTTTTTTGTTAGAAGATCAACAAATTAAATTGTAGTTCTTATATTTTTATTTTTTTTAAGAATCCTTATATTCTTTCTTGATTCTATAGTGTTACACCTTCTATACCATAATATATGTATACTTTGTTAACAATTTTCTACTAAGTTATTTTAAAAAATTAAAAATTGATTAACTAAAACTTAAATGCTGTAACTAATAAGAAATATTGAGTAGGTTTTTCTATTTTCCATTTTGAATAAATATATTACAACCATTTTTTCTATAAAAACATTTTTTGTAATTACATGATAAAATAAAGTGTGTGTAACTTGAATAATTAAATATAAATAAAGTTAATTACGAGTATATACATATTCCGATGAAATTTGAATTTAAATATGATTTTAAGCATTGTAATTATAGCACATTTTAGTTCCAGTAAGTTTTTTTTTGTTTGGGTTCAGTCTCAACGAATTCAGAAATTGTTGCTTTTATTCCCCAACATCATGTGTGGTCCAATAAAATCACATCACATGTTCCAAAAACTAACATCATGGACTAAAAACAATAGTTTTTTTATTTTTATTTTCTTATTTTCAAGGACTAAATCCAAAAAAAATTATTGTTTTATAAAGTCAAGAAATGCATTAAAACCAAAGGGGTGTGAAAACAAAACAAACACTAAAATGGGAAGGCGGAGATGAAAATTACAGGGGGAACACATCATTCTAATAAAGAACATCAATGACTAAAACCAAAAACACACTATAACTACAAAGACTAAAATCATATTCAAACCAAAAATTTAATGACAATGCACAAAGATTTTACATTGTCAATTTTGTCATTCCTTCCTTTTTTGAGGCATATTAACAATGGCGGACGCAACATCTCTTGCTATCCTTGATTGTGTCTTCATTTAAGTAATGGAGTTATAATCTGTACAAGGTTGCAGAACTCGGTTGTACGATTTTTGAACATTGTCCATTTTGGATTTGAAAATCCCCTCCTTTCTAAGTATATGACACATGGTGTAATATTTACCATATTCTCTTATTCATAAGTTAATTTTTTGTATCGATGAAAATGTATGAAGTGTTGCAAACTCTAGAGAGTTATTTCTGGACCAAATGATGCATTGTTTGTATCAAATAAATGAAGCACTACTAAATATTTGACTTTGAAGACACGGGAAGCAATACCACCGTGGTTGGTCGCTAATTTCCATCCCTATTTCCATATCACATATAAATTGAAATCATAGAAATGTCATAAACCCATTCCACCATATTCTTTTTTCATCGCGAGTTTCTTCCAATTTAACCGATGAATTTCTTTCCTCATATCTCTGTTTGACCCCCCACAAAAATATTTTATCATTTTTTCCAAGTCTTCCCCTAGAGTGGACGGTGACAAAAATATGCTTAAACAATATGATGGAATTGCTTATGCAATCGACATAACTAGCACTTCCCTCCCTGCTTTAGGTAGGATTTTATCAAATTAATTTTGCATTTTCATCAAGATGCATTCCTTTAGGTATCCAAACAATCGCTTCCTTGTTCCTTCTGATCATATATGGTAAGCTTAAATACTTTACGGTATCCAAACACTTTGTGACTCCCAAAATCATATAGTATAATATGATCTTTAACCCGTTTGGTCGTTTCTTATTAAAATAAATCTCAGACTTCTGCGCATTAATAACTTGGTTGGAGGCTCTATGCTATGTTTGGAGAATATTTTCCAATGTTTGGGTTTCCTGCTTTGTCACCATGCCAAAAAATAAATAAAAAATCTTAACAAATAAAAGGTGTGTGAGGAGTGGAGCTCCTCTATACACTTTGACACCATAGATATCTCGTCTCCCTTCCACTCTTTTAAGAACGGCAATGCGTTCTTCTTGACACAATAATAAGGTAAGGTGACAATGTGACCGTGTCTATGGCCTCTCCCAGATTTTCCTACTCTCTCTCCATTCATCGGTGCTCCCAAATTTTCCAAGCATATGGATATCCAATTTATCAACTTTTCATGTAAATTCATCTTCAACATAATGCATTGAAGATGACCCGGTCCACTCTATCATACACCTTACTTGTATCAATTTTCAAGAGTATATCTCTCACGACTCCATTAGTTTTCCACTTTAAATGATGTATCACTTTTATTCATAAGATTTTTTTCATTAAGATTTGTTACTTCTTTCGGTGCCCCTATTGGCAACAATAACCTAGTCCTCATAAACACATTAACCTGATTAAAAACACACATTTAAGAAACTATTTTTGAATCTTTTGGATATAGTGCTGGCATGAACTAAAATAGGAGAATCCTAATTCTGACAAATTGAACAATTCTGCCACAAATAAGAGCTGTTTGCAAACATTCAATTGGCCCGTGACAGTTTCAAGTTTCAACGCACACCCAACTTGAACTTAAAAAAATAGTTTACTTTTTTAAATGATGTTAAACATAGTTTACAAACATGGTTTAGAGAAATATTACTCTCTCTCCCTCCCATAATATATAACACATTTGACCTTATTACGCATACCAATGTATAATTTTGAGTTTAAATATCTTGAATAATATATTAGAAAAAATTATGAAAATTTGATATTTTGAAAATATTCATCGAGACGATCTAACAATATCTTATATGATATTATTTATCTTTGTATATTAGTAGAAAAATATGATCAAAGTAAGTTAGATCAAAATTGCACAATTTCAAATAGGTCATCTATTGCGGGACGGAGGGAGTATTATTTTCTATCACTTTAAATAATAAATTAACACAATTTTCGATACATAATTTCTATTAATGGAATCCTTAACATATGCCCTAAGAACACAGGTTAACATTTCCCATAAATATATTACATAATACATACATTTTTTAAAATATACCTGTGAAAATGGAAAGAGTGTCAGTGATTATAATAATAAAGCACAGGAAATAAATTCTTATATTATAATTAATTTTAATAATTACAAATTCTAAATTGGTATTGGGTGGTGTTTGAGATCCGGAGAACCCCCAAGTTGACTTAAAATAATGTGGCTAATGATTAATATAAGTTTAATTTTTCAATGCCTTGTTTGGCAATCAGTGAATTGTACCTTATAATATAAGCCAAGGCTATGTAAAGTTAGAACAAGCTGATCTTGTAGTTTAATTAAAAAAAGGAAGCTCGTCCTTTCACAATTGGCTCTTAAACCAAACAGAACAAACTGTCTCTTACCAACTCTGCAAACAAAATACATGGTTATTTAAAAAGGATTGAAAAGTGTGACAAATTTAACTGCACATGGAAGTTGATATAGTAGGTAATCCAATATAATTAGCACTTGCTTAAGAAAAACAATCGGGGTACAAAGAAAGGAGTGGGGGAAGGGTTACGACTTACGAGGGATTTATTTGCTACTATTCAATTTAAAGAGTAGGATTTACTATTATTCAATTTAAAAGTAAGGTTTAATTATCCTAACACACATAATGCCTTGGTAGACAAAGAACAAAAGAAAAGAGTACACAAGTTTAAAATGATAAAAATGTTAAAATTGTTAGGTCAGACGATGTGATCGAGACTTAAATTTAGATTCTTCAATTTATTTGTCTCAATTTTAATTGTCGTTTCTTCTGTATATAAAAAAGGAAAAAAAAACAAAAGACAAATTGAGTTTAATAGAAGAGGATAAACACAAATGGAAAGAAGCTAGAAAAGGTGCATTTTAATGTCCATTTGGGTTATTAACACATCTATCACTTATATAATTGATAGTGTGTTTGCATGGCATAATTGAAATTTTTAGGGAAATTTAAATTTTTTGGATATTCAAATTCTTCAATTGATTTCTCTTTATTTTTTAAATTATTTTGTTTGGATAATAATTCAAAAAACATGGGTTAAATTTGAAATTTCAAAATGATAAGGGACCAATATGCAAAAAAACATAGGAAGCAATTTGTAAATTTTGAATTTATTGGGACCAAGTTGAATTTTTAGAAAAATTCCCAATTTGCTATTTTTAAAAAATTTATAAGGAACGATTTTCAAAACTCATACCTGCATTACCAGGTAAGCCAATCGATTATAGTAAGTCCAGTGTGGAAAATATATGAACATCAGTAGTCAAACTAATCATGAACACAACAAAATCCAATAACATCAAACAACAACACATGTTAATTTAGCAAAGTACACCTAGGAAAACATAGTAAATAACTAGCACATTCTGTCTGCTATGAAAAGATCGGGCTCTCTGATACCACTAATGTGATACCATGATCCCAAAACCTAATTCTATACTCTTTTTTAGAAAAGAGTTCATTTTATTCCCTTGTTAATGCGAAGAAGATTCATACCAGATGGAAGAGTTGTAAGGGGTCGATCCCACTTATGTGGAGAAGATTCATACTTATGTTAAGATGTTCCAGAACCCAAAATCATTATTTCTGGTAAATTTCTCAATGTCTCACTTTAAACACATGGTACTCACTCAACCAATTCACTTCTTTGTCACACGGCGGGCATCAATTGTTTTGAATTCAGACTCAAAGTCACACAAATAAATTTAAAAGTGCGCAGCAAAAGGGAAGTAGTAACCAATATCAAAGTAACCTCAAGTAGCAAGAACAATAACAAACCTAGATCTAATATAGGAACCAAGTGTAAAGCACAAAACCACAAGCAAAAGATAAAGAGAGAAGAGAAACATACCGAGAAATGTTTACCTAGTTCGGCCCAAAATGACCTACTCTAGGAGAGAGATTGATCTCTCCAATCAACTATGAATGAGTTATTTACAAAGAGATAAAAGAGTTACAAGAAATTAGCTTGAACAAGCTCTTCAAGAACAAAACCTGATTTCTACCATTTTCCCAATCTCTTCCCAAAAACAATAGACTCAATATGATTTCACTCATCCAATGTGTTTACAAATGTTTCCCAACCCAAGACAACCTTTCAAGAGAACATCACCAAAGACACTCAATCCTAAAGTTATCTTTTTGATTTCCCAAGTTTCTCTCTCTTGAAACTCTACTCAAAACATGAAGAATGAAGCATTATATAGTGCTCAGATCCCGAGAAAATCTTGCCTCGATTTTCTACCATTGTGCCATGATTTTTCTCCTTCGTGCCATGATTTTTGTCGAGACAAACTCCACAAACCGACCAAATCGTGCCCCGATTTCTCCAAACCATGACATTATTTCTGCGGAACATTCAATAATCAATTTTGAGACAATTCTCAACATTATATAATAAATATTTATACAAATTTTTAAGCAATCTGTAAAAGATAAAATATTAAACATCATTATCATTGAAAAGTATTTTAGAATTTTGTTCATTTTTTACACTAAAAATATATCTCTCTCTGAGAAAAAAATATTCAAAATTTCATTTCAAATGCATTTGCACATTTGATTATGTAAAATTCATAAGAAAAACTCTTCTTATGGTATAACTTTCCATTTAGTGGCGGCAATATATTATTTTAAGAGGATAGAATAATTTTTTTTTGAGGGAAGAGGATAGAATAATTAAAATATCAAATATTTAACATATATAATATAAACAATAATGGGGACGGTTGCATCCAATCAGAAGAAGTAGTAGATTCGTTCTTCCTCAAACAATATTTAAAAAGAAATGGAATGAATATTTATTTTTTCATGTTCTTGATTTAGTTTGCGACTTCTTGGGTTCTCTAGAAGGAAAGAAACAATAGAATTTTTTGAGGCGAAGAAAGTACTACTCTTAAGTTTCTGGAAAACATTAAAATTCTTTCCTTCTAGTGACATAAGGCAAAATTTACAGCTTTCCCTTATCAGTTTCATGATTGGTGCCAAAACTCTTTGCTTTGCTTGGGTGGTGCATAATTATTGTTTTCATGTTGTTTGAACTCTCGTTGTAATTTTTGAAACTATTCACTTCGGCACACCTTGTGTTGGAGGGATAACTGGTTGTTTATATAATTCATTTTGATTTCTTAAAAAAAAATTATTTTTCATATTTTAATATAAATTAATTCTAGTACTGATATAGTTATATTTTTTTTAAAAAAAAAATTACATCTAATAGTTTAAAAGGGATTGGTATTTAGAGAAATTTTATTTTCCTAGGAGTGAGTGTTTATTTTGGAACGAGGGAGTGTATTACATGCACTTGAGTGTGTGAGAATGCATTGGATACTCTGAATGTTGGCACAACATAGCTTACGGTCAGTCTACAGAGTCATCTACGGTGGATTTGTCTTCATCTGAGTTGGACATTAGATGCTGCCACGTGGGAATATAATATTCGAAAAAATATCATAAGAATGTGGACCCTGTCTCTTTCAGAGGTGGTCCATGCAGCTGTAAAAGTTGGACCCACATTAAGAAAGAAGATTCGAAAATGCAAACACAACACAATCATCAATAGTGATCGAAGCTATGCATCAGACGGTCCAAAAATACCCGTGAAACGCAGACATGATTTCATTGTTTGCTACCTATAACGCATGTCGCATATGACTCCATTTGCTTGTTTGGTGTATTTCATGTTTCCATGTACTGCTTTAATTTAAAGCTTGATTTCTACTTTCTAATTTAGAAAGCATGAACATGTGATATATCAGTATAACTAAAGTTTGGATAGTTTGGTTTCTACTTTTACTTCATGAGTCGATCATGGTTGAACTAATTGAACCATGACTTAAAAGTTTTACCGTTAATAAGTACCTCAATATTTTTATTTACTGTCGTATCAATTTCTATAAGTATTTACTTTATGTCATATCAATTCCCATTAAAAACAATTATGTCATGTCCGTTTTTATAACAAAAAGTTTAGTGACACCATTGAAAGATTATTTTAACGTTAAAAACTATTTTAACTAATAAAATGCATAATCATAGCGTATTTTGCAATTTCTATACATTAAAAGACTATGTGACTACTTATTACACATTCAAAGATAAAAATGACTATTTACCCTACAAATAATATATAAGGTATATACACTTATGTATAAACTGTTTTTATCTTTGAATCAATACATCTTACCATTTATTTATAATAAATGAGATAGGATGAAACTTATTAATGCAATGGTAATTAACAATTTACTTGTACGAAATAGAATTGACCACTTTTTAAATACTTCATAGTATTTTGTAAACAAAATGGTGTTCTTCGAATCAATTTTATACTTAACGTACTCTCGAATCCAAAAGAGTGTGTGCAAATGCTTCCGTCATGAAGTTACAAGTGGCTGGCTACATTGTTCGAGTTTGGTACTATAAAGGCAAATCAACGTGGCCTGGAGGTTACGACAGAAAGGATAAAAAAAACAAGACAGAAAAGAACAAAAGTGAGTAGTTGTGTACTTCACTTTGTTTGAACTTTGAAGCATTGAGATTTTCTTGGTCTTCAAACAATGAGAAAAGAAGCAAAAAAGAAATAAAGACATTATAGATTATGTGGTGAAGAGTTTGGCTGTAGAAATGATGAAATTCAATGTTTATAATGATTTATTAAGAGAGTGAGTGGTGTAAATAATTTTGAAAAAATGGTTATTTGAACATAAAAAGTTCAGCATCACATTCTAAACCATAGTAGCATTTATAACTATTTATATGCTTAGAAGAGAAGAAAAATAAATAATTGAGTTAGTTTAGTGGAAGGAGGTAGTAGACTTTCACAATATGTCGATGAATTGTTGAATAAACCATATTTTTATCAAGGTTAAGAAGTCAAATGATCTCAGCGGCGAGATTGAATACCCAAATTGAGTCAGAGTTCATTAAGAAGTCAAATGATCTCAGCGACGAGATTGAATACCCAAATCGAGTTAGAGTTGGGTTTCACGTTATGTGAACCAAGAGATTGGCTTAAATTGGAAGGCTTATCAATTAGCCATTATGCTGGATATTGTGATAAGTCTCTTCTTTTTTGGAACTTCATGTGGTTTTTAATATAAATTAATGTCCTTGGTAAATAAATGCTTTTAATCCATTTAACTTTTGTAGCTATAACGCCTGGAGGGATTGTTAAAAGTCGAGACCAAAGGGTTGTTGTTCTGAAGGTACTATAAATAATTGACCTAAAGAATGTACAAATTAAACATAAATATACATATCGTGTAAAGTTTATTGTTTGCTGGTTTGCATTTTTCTCACAACAATGCTCCAATTATTAGTTCACAAAGTACAAAACTAGGTGCAAAATGGATCTTTCTAGACTGACCCAAAATATTTAAGATCTACTACCAAATTATTATTTTTCAAAAGTGGTCCTACCAATAATATAACAAATATTCTGTAAAAAAATGAGTATAAGTTTGTACATATGAAAAATGAGTGAATTGAGTGGGGCAGGTAAGAACATCTTAAGACAGCAAGAGAAACACAACTGATCATCATTATACACGTCCCAAAGCCATGATTAGCTTCGGGAAATAAGAAGGAAAATAATAACGAGTGTCCTAAGCGTTGAGACGGTAAAATTATCATTAAACCGAGCAATAAAAAGCCCCTCTATATCCAAGAATTCAATCAGCAAATTGCAGTAACTAAAATTTTGAAAATATTTCAAAAGAAACATGAATTCTTGGATAGTACCCAAAAAATAGTTTCAATGAAGCACAACATGGTGAATATCAACAAAACTAATGGCAACAACTTGCCACCTATTAACCAAGATTAAGGGGAGTTTGTACACAAATAATTCCTCAAATTTGCAGAACATCGAAATTGTGCATCTAACACAGTAATGCTTTGCCCAAAGCCTATATCCTCCAAAAAATTACATGGCAAAAAGTATGCATTTCCACCCCCATTGCTATTCAAGGGTAAATTTCCTATATACGCCGAGAGAACTCAAACAATAGACTCAGATTTGTTCTGCAGAAGAACCTTTTTATTCATCATGATCAATCTGGTACCACTAAATTTCCTATTTATGGCAAAGTAGCTCTCACTTCTTTCCTGTCAGCACCAAATGCCTGCAATTAAGAAGATTGATGCACCAACAGTAAGAGTCGAGTAAAAGCATACTAACTACTACCACCAAGTAATCTTAAAAACCAATGAACTTGTCATTGAGTTGTATCATAACACGGAATCAAACTATTCAACTATATTCATTATCCTATACATTTCTAAGCCAATAGAATCTCAAACATACAAAACAATAGTATCCTCAACTTTAAAGCAAGAGATTATCAAATCTGGCATACAAAACTTAATTTTTTTTACTTCAAATTTAAATCAACGGATAATGAATAGGGATGAAATCAATACCTCAACCCCATATCCTTTAACATATACATTGGTAAATAGATCAGATGGCTTTGGCACTGGACTCTCCTGGAAATCATAATAGAAAACAAAGAACTCTTAAGATTGTAAACTATATGCAGTGAATAAATATGTGTATATATAAGCTATGTAGTACAGAAGTAGGAGCTAAGAGAATAAACAGCATAGCCATGTGTCTTACCTTTGCTTTAGCAATGGCTTCATCAACTTCTTTTCTGACTTCTTTTTCAGTGTCCTAAAAGAAGAAAAGAAAATCAAAATCTTTAGCATCACATCGAATCAAATGTTTTATACATGCATGCATACATATATGTATGTATCCAAGACATTGGCAAGATAAGATGGAAAATAGGAACTATTCAAACTTCATTTGAAGAGAACTAAAATCTCAATAGGCAAATTGTAGAATAAAAATGATTGAAAATTAAATCATGAAATATTGTCTTCTATATTTTCAAGATAGTCCATTTCATCGTACAAACTATGAAAATAGCCATGGACAATGCAAGGGAAATGATAACAGTGACTGGAGCAGAGCTCCCCACAGAAATGGAAATATGAAGCTAAAACTATTATACTCTATTCTCCTGAGGAAGAATCTGTTTCTTCTCTCAAACACATGTAGGTGTATCATCTTTAGGCAGTCGGAAACTCAATTGGATTGCCCTATGTATCAGACCAAGAAGTAAATTTTCAACGAACAAATTTCTCTAACGAATCATCAATGCCCTCCTCCTATGCCCCCTTTATAACTACATCACCTCATTTCTCACTCTCAACCCCCTTCCCCCAAAGTGCCACCTGTCCATTCTATTATGATTTCCCCCTCTCCCATCTAACAGTTTCTCTTTATCCTCACTAAGCCAGCCAATAAACTAAACTAAAACAGGTTCATAGCTCCAAGTTCCATTGAGACCACAATACACAGAGTAACATAATTCAAAATTGATGGACAAGTTCACAAATCACAAGATATATTTACAACTCGGCACACAAGTTCAAAATCAACGTACAAATGATAAATTGAGAGGTTCAAAATTACTAGAGTGAGTGAAGGAGGGTGGGATTGGGTTCCCCCATTGGAGCTGGATTCAGCTCGGTGGAGGAGCTAGGTTTCAACTCATCAGAGTTAATTTCGTTCACCTTGTAGACCTGTTGGGTTCATTGCAAATATGCAACAATGGGCTTGTTCATGTTTTTCAATCGTGAGGTTGAGACTCTATATAACATGATACACCTCCTTTAAAGGTGAATGTGTGTTGGGACTTGAGACGTTAGATATATTTATTCAGTTGAGCGCAAAAACTGTGACATTAATGTTTTAGGCACTGCCCTGTATTTCTAAACTAACAAATCTGAATCACCTCTCCCTTCTACACTTACTCCTATTTAAGATATGCCACACCTGTTCTTCAAAGAACTTTAAGTAACAAAGTATTGATATTCAACTGTAACTAACTGTTAATATTTGGGAATATCTAAGCCGAAGTACGTTCTATTTACGGAGTATCTTCAGGAAAAAATGCAAGATTAGATTCAGTCACAGTTATCAAGATACAAATCATAGTATGACATGCATAACCAGTTCTGAAATTAGCACATTTAAATATTTCACAATTAAAGGATCAAGAATGAATTCCACTTTGATGCAATCACCTTTAGCTCCTTTTCGGTAGCAATGTCATGAGACAATAACAGCTTTTTTACTCTCTCAATTGGATCACGCTCCTACAACAATCATATTAGCCAAGAGAAAAAAAGTTAAATCAAATTCGTACAAATTATTAAACTAATACAAAGTTTACATGCTGGGAAACATGACAAACCTGTCTCACACCAGAAATTTCATCACGTGTTCGGTATGTGCTGCCAGGATCAGACATAGAGTGACCATGGTATCTGTAAGTGTCCATTTCAAGAATCTGGACGGAATAAATATTACGATGCATAAATTAATCAAAATCTGAGAGATTAAAAATGGATGATTTAATCAGCACTAAAATGAGAATTGTCAAGCAAGTAGATGAATGGGCAACTTAAAATATTCAATTGCTAATAATTAATTTAAAGAAACAAATTCCCGTATTGATAACAGAAAAAAATTACTCACAATGGGCCCATTCTGCAAAGCATGCTCCTTTGCAAATTTAACAGCTTGTTTCACAGCAAGAACATCCATGCCATCTACCTGAAAAAATATTAAAATACATTAAGAATTTTTTAACAATCATTGTTTGAAAACACATGTATATAGTTGTGGATAAAGGTATGCATACATGTATACCCTTACTCGTGAAATACACACTTACATAATGGTAGCAAATAACTTGTATACCCAACCAAAACAGGTCACTTATAGGCAATATAGTTCTACATATTTAGACAACAAAGCATGATGATAATAAGAATGAAGTATGAAAGAAAAGTCCACATAAACATCAATATCAATATTCAATACAAAAACAACAAAAATGGCCAGCACTCAAAAATCAAAACCTAATTCAGACTCTTAGAAGTGATCTGACAACTTGATATTTGAGTTTTGAAAGAGGCCTCAAATCTTATTGAATTAGGTTTTGCAGATCACTTCAAATCTGGTCAAAAATGGTCAGTGACCATTTTTAAGCCTTTTGAATCTTTAAGCCTTGTCACTGACCATTTTTGAGTCTGAATTAAAAGTAATAGAAAGAGGCCTCAAATCTTATTGAAATAAAATGAGGAGTAGAGAGTATCATGCTCTTAAAAATAGGAATAATATAGTTTTACCATTGTTTGCCCACATTCTCAAAGAACTTGTATCCAATGCAAACTAAACTAAGCGTAAGCATACAATGAACAATTCGGAACATTATTCCCATACATCAAGTTAATTAAGTTTGGCAACATCGGGCCTTTGGCAAGCTATTATATAAAAAAAAAAAAAAAAAAAAGTTGGCAGCACCAGGTCTTGAAAAAGGTTTCTCCGTAACAGTAATAATAGTATATGTATAAAGCCCTTCATTATATACAAAATGAAAATTGAAACTCGTTGCTTCTATCAACACGAAACACAAAGTCATCAAGCTTTGAGAAGCTTATTCAATAGAGTAAAATCCCTTTCATCAGACAAAATAATCAAAACGGGAGTACCCAATACATAACCTCCATTTATAAGTTCAAATATCATTTCCATATTGGTATGTTCATTGAACTAAGATTCTGTTTGGAATGACTTATTTGAGCTTATTTACTGACATAAACAACTTATGATATGTCCATAACTGTTTTCAAATTTTTTCTATAAGTTCTCCAGGACAGCTTATGAGAACAACCTATACTTCATATGAACTCAAACTCATGAAATAATTTGACTTAATTTAATCTTTTCTTACAGAAATAACTTAAAAAACTTACACTCAAACATTTATATGATAATCACTTAATTAAATTGTTGATCCAAACAGGACCGGACCAAGTTCCCTTATTAGTAAACAGCACTAATACAAATCCACCCATGTTTCCCTTCCAACCAAAAAGTCCCACAATAAACTATCATCAAAGTAGGAGGCACTAGATTAAGTTGCTTTCATCAAACAAAAAGTCAACCATTTCAAAGAATCTAACTATTCACTTCCACCAAGAAGACAAACACAAACACACACACTATGCAGCACTGACACTTCAGATTAGATTGAAAGTGTGTCTGATGTCTGACTCGTGCCAATGCACGACACTGACTCATGTAGTCTCACTTTTATTTTCTTAAACTATTTCCGGTGTCAACGAGTCAGTGTCTATGTCTGGATAAGTGCTTCATAGTGGACACACAACAAAACAAAAACACAAACACATATACAATCCAACAAAATTCAAAACCAAACCATAAAACCTTGACACTCACCTTCAATCCAGGCACATAATCTCCTCTCTTATAATAAGCAGGACTTTTAGCAGCTCTCCACTCAGCAGTTCCCATTCCATCTAAAAAATCACGAACCCAAAAACACGAATTAACCACCATGGTAAACCAAACCCAATTCCAAAATCACCAAACTTCAACAACCAAACAAAAAACAATCAACAAAAACAAACTCACTTACAGTGATTATTCTCACAAACCAAAATAGCAGGAAGATCCCAAAGAGCAGCAATATTAAGCGCTTCAAAAAGCTGTCCTTGATTAGCAGCACCATCACCATACAGCGCAAAAGTAACACTCTCATTCTTCAAATACTTCTGCCCAAAAGCCAAACCACAGCCAAGTGGCACCTGAGCACCCACAATCCCATGACCACCAAAAAACCCAGAATCCTTCTTATAAAAATGCATGGACCCACCTTTCCCTTTAGAGCACCCATCAACTCTCCCCATAAGTTCAGAATAGACTTGCAACAATGTTCCACCGCGGCCAAGGAAAGTACAGTGATCACGGTAGGCAGTGATAATACAATCTTTTTTGGTTGTTGATGCTGTTGATAAGAATGAAATGAGAGACATAAGAAATTTGGAATTGATAGATTATACTCCCTCCGTCCCGTAATAATTGAGCCGTTTGTAAAAAAATATTGTCCCAGGAATCTTGACCCATTTCAGTTTTCAATACAACATTAATTACTTTTTTTCAATTATAACTCTAATTAATACTATTTTCACCACTCCCAATTCAATATATTCTACTTTACATTTATGATAAAGAAGAATCCACCAATACTTGACAAAGACACTCAAAATGATTTCTCTCTCTCTTTCATTTATACATTTTTCTTAATCTATGTGAAAAGCTCAACTAGCTCAGTTAAATTGGGACGGAGGGAGTAGTAACTAATATAACCAACAACAAGCGTTATTTCACTAAGTAGAGTCAGCTACATGGATCAAATTACGTCAAAGTATTCTATCATAAACCATATTTTAGTCCAACTCATTAATCTCTAAATCTTTCCTACTAGTTTCTCTTAGTCTTTCCAAGTCTTCATTTACCTCTTGTGATCTGACTATCCTCCATACGATCCACTCTCCTTACTATAGAATCTACAAATCTTCTCTTTACACGTCCAAACCACCTAAACCTATTTTCTACCATCTTTTCTACTATAGATGCTACCCCAACTTTCTCTCTAATATTTTCATTTCTAACTATTTCACATCTAGTCTTACCACACATCCAATGCAACATCCTCATCTTCGCTACCCTGATTTTATTCGTGTCAGTTCTTAACCACCTAACACTCTGTTCCATAAAACATCGCCAGACTTACAACTGTCCGATAAAATTTTAACTAATATAACCAACTAATTTAACAGGGCCGCTCCTAAGATTTTTTAGTGTCATCGACGAATCAATAAAGTTGCGCTCTTTTAATTCAAAAAATATATTTTCAACAGAATTAATCAAATTGGTCCCTGAACGGCCGCCTCTTCCGTCAAGGCCACCCTATATTTTAACTAATATAACGAACTAGCAACTAATTGTAACTACCTTCCATGCCGACTGCGACGGCTTCCTGGCCGTCGTAAAGATGGCAAAAACCACGGATGAGTTTGGATTTGTAAAGAGAATCCGCAGCGATTTCCATACGGCGCATTAGGGACATGGTATGGAAGAAGTTGAGGAGTTCATTGGGGGTTGTGGTGACGGTGGTGGAAGGCGGAGTGCAGTTGTGCGCGGTGAAAGGGATGGAGGTTTCGATTGAGAGTGTGGTGTCGGAGGAGATCGAACGGTTGAGAGTGAAGATGGTGGAGATTGGTTTGATTAGATTTGATTTGATGGTTGAAGATGATGATGATAATCGTGATAGTGCCATTTCAAAAAAATAAAAATGATGAAGATGAAGATGAAGATTTTTTGTTTTGTTTGAGTTGGGAATGAAAATGGAGAAGGAAGGTTTTATTTTTTTTGGAATAAAAAATGTATAAAATATAGGGATTTGTGTGTGAGTGGGGAATTTTCAATTTTGTATTGGTTGATTCGAAAATTGAGGGAGAAAAAGAAAGAAAGAGGATCTGAGTGTGTAACGAATGAGAGAGATGTTGGTGTGAGTGTTGGATTGGATGCTTGTAAGTGTAAATTCGTCATTACACTCACTGCACTCAAATGGGAAGTATACCCGTGGTTCGCACGGGAATCGTGTTCGGCATGGGTTCTTCAAATAAATCATTTTTGTTTTAAATGCATTTTTGGTTTCTAGTTATTCCCACTTTTACTATTCCATCGTTTATTAATTACTTCTTCCGGTCCTTATTATAAAAAATAATTGATTTTTTAAGTTTATTGAATAATTAATGTATCTCGTTATAAATAAAAACTTGATAGGCCGCAAGTGTACGGTTAAAAAATAGGATTGAAGTCACGACATTGTTTAGACATAAACGGTGTTGTCGAGTGATAATATTGATTAAGAGCAGTGGCGGTGTTAGAAATTTTATTGAGTCTGAGCAAAATTTTGACTGTAAATTTACATGTGACATAATATATAAATAGTCATAAATCAAAATAAAAGAGGCTCATCATTTTGTTGATAAAAGTACAAGTCAAATTTGAACTATAGTGACGGATTTTGGTTGTCGCTACAAGTCAAATTTCTTGTAGCGACACAAAAAAAGTGCGTGTTGAGCTCGAGCAATGGCGGATCTTGCTTTTTTAGCTGTTTCAAACTATTCGTGAGATCATTAACTGGTCTAGTGATCAGTTTTTGCTAGAATCCAGTGTAGGGGTGCGTGTTCGACTCCTCCTCAAGAACGTTCTTTTAATAAAATTAAAAATAATAGAAATAAAAAAATGAGAGGAACTAGGACTCGAAGACGGGACATGCAAAAGAAAATTGTACTTCCTAACCACCAAGATAGAGGGAAACTTGTGTAATTATGCAAGATATCATATATATAGAATAATTGGGGATGCCATAGGTCTAAGAGAAGATCCGCCACAGAGCTCAGGCGCGTGCCCAGGCTCACCGAGCGGTAAATCCGCCCATGATTAAGAGCTAGAATTCATATATGTGATCGTAAGGATATATGTGAAGCTTGGTCAACGAAATCTAATCCTAACAGGTTATACGTCTTATCGAATCTCGTTTTTATTCTCGCATTTTAGTCTGATTAGTTTTTACAACAAAAAACCGATTAAACCCTAACTTAAAATGGTAATTGATGTTAAACGATTTGTGATATCACACTAATCTCTGTGGAAACGATACTCAATACTTACTTTTGGTTGATAGACAAAAATATTACATCAATGTAATAATGATGTGTGACTGATGATGTATGACTTTTTGAAGTATTGTGAACATGCTTATAAATAGTGACTAACGATGTTACTGTTGTTTATATATTAATCATGTATTTCAGCTGAATGTTATGATGTATATTCTTACCCCTTTGTTGTTTGTGTATTTGTGATGTATGTGCTCGTGGAGTGCATACACTTAGGACGAGGAGCTCTAGTTGCGGGACTCTTAGAAGGTGGTGACGAGAAATTATTTCCGTCGTTATTTTATTTTAAAGAATTTATGTAGACGAATAACATGTGCTCTGATCTGTAACACCAGGATTTGGGTTTAAACAATGCATTTTATTTTGCACGGAGTTAAAGTCTTTTGGATCTTTATGTTACTTCTGTAATTAATGTTGAAGACCCACTTGTTTTTATTATTGAGACATGTTGGATTAATTCTGCTGCAAAATTATAAATTATTAATGTTTTATGAAATGATAAACGACGAAGATGTGTAACACCTTTTATTTAAATTTATTCTTATTATTTAATAAATTATATTCGATTTAGGGTGTTCACCATTCACATCATCCCTATTTATGGCTATCTTTTTTATTTTTTGAAGAAGCTAAATTAACCCACTTAAATTGGCACCAGAGAGAATCGAACCTGAGACCTCGAGGAGGAGCATACTCCTAGATCCCAAACCAATACCACTAAGCCAACCCAAGTGGGTTTATTTATGGCTATCTTAACTCAGAACTCAACCCTCACACTTTCTCCCTAACGATTTCACCCACATTTCCACTCTATGCACCGATTCATCCATCTCTCCGCACCAAGGTGTCCTTCACCAAAATCAAACCAACTCCCCCTCTCTAGTCCACCGTGCCATTTTCGACCATTTTGCTTCCTTGTTCAATATCGTTCTGGTTCGGCCAAAATGTCATATCCACTTAGCAAAGACCCAATGACACGATAATGCACCGTAAGGCTCCAAACCCATGACACTCCCTTATGCCTATAGTAAGTCCATTCTATCCAAAAACCTCACATTCTCCTTGTTCCCCTTCTGACTTAGGCGTCGGAGCGCATATGCAAGTACCACCCCCTTCCGTCTCACATGCAACAAGGCTTTCACCATGGATTCCAGTGAACACCTCACCAACGGAACACTTTCTTCATCAATCCGTCGTCAATGTGAGATGATCTATCTTTCTCAAGATAATATCTTTATCGTACAAATCAAATGTGTTTCACTCACTTTTTCTTTAGGCTAGAATCAACCTAGGTTTAAACCCATTTCCTCCAATTCTTCATTTTTTACATGATTTCAAATTAGGGTTAGGGATTTACGCAAATGGAAGGGAAGCTGGACATGTACAAAGCTTTTCTGTAGCATCATCAATATCATCTTCATCAATTAGATGTAGGCGGCTTCCACCAAACATGAATAATACTCTTAAAGTGTCTGAATGTAGGAGAAACCATAAAATTTTCCAACAACGAAGTATCCAAAGGAATGCAATTACCATTATAAATGTTACCGCTCAAAGCCATCGAGGAAACGATCTTAGATTTTTCCGCATGGAGATGAGTTTTGTCGTTGCCAAAACATAAATTGTTTCTAGCCATCCAAATCATGTGAAAAGTATGCACCAAAGCCGCTAGAAAGAGTCGGAACATAGTAAAAAATGGCAACTGGGGACGAGAAATCAATCATACAGTGCAACTTAGAGCCCAACCATTGCCAAAGATCAAAAGCAAAAGGGCAGCTCAAAATCAAATGAGGAAGTCTCTGTAGAGGTGTAACATAAAACACAAATAGAGACCACTATCCACTGTGCAGCCTCTCAACCAAAGGTTCTCATCAGTTGGAAGCTTATGGTGGCGCCAAACAATAAAAGACTATATCTAAGACTTAAGTCATTACTCTAGAACTAGAAGAGAGTATAAAAAAAAGTGAAAAAATTTCATCAATTTTCTTCATACCTATTATTGATCACTATTTTCTTGTCTAACATGTACAATATTGCACATGTTAAAGAAACTAAAAATAGTAAGTATTTATTGAAAAACAACAATTATTTATTAAAAAAATGATATATTTAATACAAAATGTACAAGTTTCAATGTAAAGTTTACTATTTTAAATTTCTTAACATGTGCAAATTTGCACATGATAGAAAAACCCTTTTCTTATTTATGCATAATTCCAATCTTCTCTAATTTTAAAAAGACCAACCACATGTCCGTTGCTTCAACCAATTTTACTATGTCGTGTTAATTTTTCTTCGTAACGCGTTGGTTATGACTTGAGTCCCTGCCTCACTGGCGCCTACCTAGTGGAACTATTAAGTCTGTGGTTTCATACCATGATTGACCCTTTTAAATTTACTCCCTACCAGCCACTGATGAAGTGTATACTAGTACTATAATGTAATGGAAAAATAGAGCTATATATTTTTTAGACAAAGTCTTAATTACGTACATGGCAAAACAAACTATCCCAAGGCTGCCTAATAGAAGTCCCACATCGCTGCAATTAAAAAGCGTGACATTGTTTATATATTAGTGGTGAAAGTACTTAAAATACCGGGCTTGGTAACGTGAGCCTATAACCCAGTCGGGGGTATTAAAGTGTTGGAAGGCTAAAGTGACAATGAGTTTGCAAGGAAATTCAACGTTGCCAATTGGTACCGTTGGATAGGAGAATCCCGAGTGGTTATTCGATTCCAAAGTAATTTGGGTTTGGGATCGAGGCTCAGAGAGTTGTCTTAACAGAGCGACGCTCCTTCCACTCTGTATGATGGGAGTGGTTCCTTCACAATCTAATCACTAGGTAGCCCAACCCTCATTTTTTGTTAGGTGGCCAGCCAAGTAGAAGAAAATTAAAAGTTAACTATTTTTTGAATGAAGTAGTATATGTGAGTATAATTTTTTTCATTCTAAATTTAGTCATCGAACATCTTGTTTACAAATAAGAAGTGGGAATTAGGTTTATTTCATATGATATTAGTGTATGTAGATGATTTGAACATAGTTTTAAATGTGGTTTGTATCTTTTATTTCTGGCAATAAACAAGGGAAACATTTTTTATAAAGAGAGTCAAGTCCAGAGCAATCATCAATTTTTTCTTTTTTTGGTACAAGCAATCATCAATTTTTAATCCTCAAACACTTGATTAATGTGTAAGTATAAAATTGGATCCATCTATAAAAAAAGAAAAAACTGAAATTTGATTTGATGCACTCACTATTCTTGACACTGTTAGTGCCACCTACATCATCCATCACTCTATGCTTGCAGTTTGCACTATCCAAAGGGAGGAGGCAACTTTTAAATGGTGAACTAATTCAAATTGGGTTGTACATATTTTGATTGATGTTGTTGGAAAAACATTACAATTGAAATAAATGTGAACAATATTAAAGGGGAGAACAAAAAAAAGGGCAGAAATTTAGAAAATTATATCAAAGTAGGGGTTAAAGGTGGAAACCAAACTTTGAGAAAATTATCAGAAATCGGTGTATGTTGTCATTATCCGGGCACACGATTTACTTAACTCCAGACAACATGTTCACAAATGTCATACGACTCAAACTAGGTTAACTTCTTTGATTATTACTCAATGGATACCCTTGGAATGTCTAGAACAGTCTCCTACTAACCCCTTTAAAGATTATTATTTGCCAATACATTTCCCCTAACTCTCCTCTAATTAAGGGTCTCGACCTATCATTGTTTTGCCAACAAGAACATTTTCTACAGAGCTTTTACATAAACCCTTCAAGTTACAATCAGTCATTTCCTCCGGCTAATGTAATGAACTTGGGAGTTCATATATTAGTGTAGGAGGACACTATTGGGTTTGTAATACCATACTATCATCACTTTTGATACTAGAGAACTAAAAAACAGTTCAAAACAATATAAGCATTCAAAGAAATATGGTTGTTCTTTTGTGATTTTAAAGGCTTTGGAAGATCATCAGTGTTGTTTTCCATAATAAAGAGCGTATATGAGACCAAAAGAGAAACCATCATATGTAATTGCTGTATCAACATGATAAATAGTATTATCCTTTTATATTAATGACCCGTGAATCGCACGGGCCAAATATCTAGTTACCTAAAGGATGAAATCAACAACAATTTAATATCGAATTAAATAGCCAGCATAGTCAAGAGACTCGAGACAAATAATGTTATATTAATGACCCGTGATGTCAATCCTCGTAATGTTATTTGTGCACTCTCGTTCGTTTATCTAAAAAATTCTATTTAAAATATACGTGTAATTATTATATATTAAAGATATTTGTAATTTCTATATATTAGGTTCAATTTTAATGCTTTTTTTTTTGCCGAATATATAGAAATTGTAATTTTTTTTTTTTTTTTTAAAAACTAAAAATTA